>WNFV01000977.1_pt1 | contig 63039 bp, 56 predicted proteins | sample 5400101 | NCBI WGS metagenome assembly WNFV01 (sample SAMN13153361, study PRJNA577476) | soil metagenome | isolation source: 115 cm soil or saprolite under grassland replicate 1 | place: USA:California | collected 2016-06-15
CGCGTCGATCTCGGCGATCTTGCCGTTGACGATCGTGAAGCCCATCACGGTGAAGGGACGTCCACGCACGATGACGATTACTCCGGCCGCGCCGTTGACCAGTGCGGGGTACACACGCACGGCCACGGCCTGCAGAGCGGAGGTGAGTCCGGTGAGCGCCTGCTGGGCAACGGCGTCGGCGCCGCGGATGGCCATGGACGCCGCGGGGCGGGTGTCACCGGCGTCGATGCGCAGCACAACGCCCGGATCGAGTACGGCGACGAGGGCGTCGAAGTCGCCCTCGCGTGCCGCGGCGAAGAAGGCATCGACCACCTCGCGTTGCCGGGCCACATCGGGGTCCGGGACGGGTGCTTCGGCGCCTTTGACCCGACGTCGTGCCCGGCTGGCCAACTGTCTGGCTGCCGTCGGAGTCCGCCCGACCATCGGGGCGATCTCCTCGAACGGCAGGTCGAACATGTCATGCAGGACGAACGCCAGCCGCTCGGCCGGGGTCAGGGTGTCCAGTACCACTTGCAGGGCAAGGCCAACCGAGTCGGCCAGCAGCGCCTCCTCTTCCGGTTGCAGCGGCCCATCGGTGGTGATGACGGGATCGGGCACGTGTGCCTCGAATGGCGTCTCGCGCCGAACCTTGCGTGAGCGCAGCATGTTCAGGCACACCCGCGCGGTGATCGTGGTCAGCCATCCGCGAAGATTCTCCACCTCGTCCGTTCCCGCCCGGCTCATCCGCAGCCAGGTGTCCTGAACGGCGTCGTCGGCCTCGGCAAGCGAGCCCAGCATCCGGTAGGCCACCGCACGCAGGTGGCCCCGGTGCTCCTCGAAGCGATCCGCCAGCCACTGATTCTCATCCATTGCTTCGAATCCTCCCGCGACTGCCGCACAAGCGGTGCTCAGACGATGACCCTCAGCGCCAAGGCCCCGACCACCACCGCGAGGTACGTCAGCGGAGCAGGGATATGCGAGTACCAGCGCGCCCGGACCACCGTAATGACGGCCCCGATGAAATACAGCACCAGGCAGATCCCGGCCAGGACCCCGATGACCGGCACGAACAGGCCGACCAGCAGACCTGCCGCCCCGGCGGCCTTCGCGGTACCGAGCCACGGCCACCACGAGCGGGGGACGCCGTAGCCGGTCAAGGGCTCTACGACCCACTTGGCGTGGAAGAAAACGGCGCCGGCCGAGAAGGCCACCAGGGCGGCTGCCAGAAGCGTGACGACGATGTAGGCGATAGACATCAGCTACTCCTCACAGGCGGACACCGCGTCTTCGGTACCTCACTGTGTTGACACCGCGTAGGGCCCGCGTGTGACAGGCGGTATGCCGATGACGGGTGGAGGGCTATCTGGTGCCGGTACGCCGGGCACGAGCCGGGCGGGAGCCATGCCCGGCCGTTCCCGACCGGTCGATGGGGGTCGGTCAGGACGGCGCGGAGGAACGCGTCGGCGAACAGGTCGCAGGCATCCTCCACGGTGGGCAGGTCGGACCCGAACACGTCCTGCTCGACCGGGCGCAGCAGCAGGTGGGTGACCAGCGGGCTGACCATCAGTTGGACGAGTACGGGCAGCGGGTATGGCCGCAGCCGCCCCGCCTGGACATGCGCGGTGATGAGCGTGCCGACGGTGCTGATCAGGCGGGGGTAGTTGGCGGCCAGGATCTGGGCGGCGGGGCCGGTGGGGTGGGCCAGCAGGTCGGCGAACAGGGCGGGCAGTACCCGCGGCTTGCGGCGCAGCGCGGTGGCCATCGCCTGGTAGATGGCGTGGGCTCGAGCACTTCCAACGTGCGGGCGTACACGACGGACGCGCGTGACGTGTTCTGCCGGCGGATGGCTCAGCGCGATCGTATGCGCTCTTCGCACACATGGCGCAGCGCTGCTCGCCGGAGCCGGCAACCAGCCTTTTGGATCCCTGACGCTGTGCGCCCCAAGGCGGTACGCGCCGTCTTCCGGCCGCACCGGATCGATGCCCGGGACGGACTCAGCGTCGCTATGGTGGGTGTCGCCGGCCAGGGAGAACGGTTGATGTCTACCTTGTCGCGTAGAGGACATGCGCTGATCATTGGGGCGGGCGTCGGTGGGCTGACGGCCGCGGTCGCCCTGTACCAACTCGGGTGGCAGGTGACCGTGCTGGAGCAGGCGGACCGTTTGGCGGCCGTCGGCTCCGGCATTGCGCTGTTTCCCAATGCGCTACGCGCGCTCGACGCGATCGGCTTGGGTGCGCCGCTGCGCGCAGCCGGTCACACGGAGTTCGGTGTGGGCATCCGACGCCCGTCCGGCCGCTGGCTGTCCCGTCCCGCCGACACCGCGGCCGGACGCCGGCACGGCCCGAGCGTACTGGTCCACCGGGCGGACCTGATCGACCTGCTGTACCGGGCGCTGCCGGCCGGCATGGTGGTGACCGGTACCCGGGTGGCCGCAGACGCCATCACGACCGACCGGTCGGGCCGAGCCACGGTCATCTACCCGGGCGGCGCCATCACCGCTGATCTGGTGGTCGCCGCGGACGGGGTACACAGCCTGCAGCGTTCCCGCCTGTTTCCCGCCTGCCCCGGTCCGCGCTACGCCGGTTACACCACCTGGCGGCTGGTCGTGCCCCTCGACCTGGGCCCTGACGCCGGTACCGGCGCCGAAACCTGGGGCCGGGGGCAACGCTTCGGCTGCGCCTGTCTGCCCGACAAGCGCACCTACTGCTACGCCAGCGCCGCCACCGACGCGGGCCAGCACGGCGACAATGGCGAACTGACCGAACTGCGGGCCCGGTTCGGCGGCTGGCATGACCCGATCCCGGCGTTGCTGGCCGCCGCCATGGCGGACACGGTGGTCCGTACCGATGTTTACGAACAGCGCGTCCCGCTGACCAGCTATGTCACCGGCCGGGTCGCGCTGCTCGGCGACGCCGCTCACGCCATGGCCCCTGATCTCGGCCAAGGCGGCGGCCAGGCGATGGAGGATGCGGTCACCCTGGCCGCGACGCTCGCCGCCGGGCCGAGCGTGCCCGCCGCGTTGGCCCACTACGACAATCTGCGCCGCCGCCGCACCCAACGTGTGGTACGCCTCGCGCACCGCATCGGCACCGCGGCGCACCTGCGCAACCGGCTCGCCACCGTCTGCCGCGACGCCGCGTTGGCCCTCGCTCCGCCAGTTGCCGGCGCCCGCCTGCTTGATCCGATCCTCGGCTGGACGCCTTCACCCACCCGCGACACCCACAGCGCCTGAGGACCGCCGGCGTCCATGCTCGTGCGCTAGGGACGGGTGTCGTGCAGCGGTCCCCAACCGACCTCGGGGCTGGCCCCGCTGGCGGCGTAACTGTGCGCGCCAGCGGCGCTCGGTGGGCTGGGGCGGGATGGTGGTCATCTCGAGTGCCGCCGCCACCTGTGGCACCACGGCCGACCGCATATCGCCGACGCCTCGACGATATGCCCAGCCCGGTATGTGTTCCGATCAGGCCCTCGGCAGCCTACGGACGTTGGATGGTCGGGGTGCCAGGTGCAGGATGTTGGCCGGGTGCCGTGCCGGGTGGGAGGCCGGCCGTCTCCCGGTACAGGTGCCAGCCGAGGATGACCCACCAGGCGAGTGTTTCGACGCTGACCGCTCGTTCGGCGAGCCCGCCCAGCTGGGTGGGCGCGGCCGGTGAGCGGGGGTTGAACAGCCAGAACATGACGGCCACCAGGAGCACGGTGATGACGGTGGCGGCCAGCGAGAAGGTGCCCCAGTTGCGCCAGCGGGTGTTTCGGCGTAGGGCCAGTCCGACGATCAGGAACGTCGACACGATGCTGAGCAGCGCGACGATGGTGGCCGCCCAGTGGATGGCGACGGTGGCGGGGGCTTCGGTGAAGGTGGCGGTGGTGATCTGCGCCAGGCCGCGCAGGATCAGCAGCGCGGTCGCGAGCCACCGGGCGACCGGGCCGAGCACCGGTTGTATGAGGATGGCGAAGCCGATGGCGAACAGGATCAGCAGCAGGCCGTGGCCGACCGCGATGATGTCGAGCAGCTGCCCGGACCGGCCGACGCCGAGGTCGCTGATGGCCTGATGGACGGGTGAGTATCCGGGTCGCAGGGCGCCGGCGACGGTGTAGGCGGTGACGAAGACGATCGGGTTGATCACGCCGCCGATCAGGACGAACACTCGGGCGAGTTGCCAGGTGTGATGCTGGCGCGTCGACGTCGGTGTACATGTCGGTCTGTCGGTCATCGGGGGTCACCTCCTGGATGCGGTTTCCGTTGCCGCCGACGCGGTGGCGCGTGGTCGGCGGCGGGGGAGGACGGCGCTGATGGCGAGGATCCAGGCGATGGCGCCGAACCGGGCGATCGGCAGGGTGACGGCCAGGCCGAGGGTGGCCAGGGTCAGCGTGGAGACCATCCCGAGGGCGGCGAGGACCAGTCCGGCCCAGACCAGCGGGGCCCAGGCGAGCCGGACGAGCAGGACAGGTACGGCGACTCCGGCGACCAGCAGCGCCAGTTGGTACGACATGGCCGGGCCCGCCGGTGGCGAAGGTCAGGTCGGCCAGGGCACGGGCCAGCGACGCGTCGCCGTCGGTGGAGCGGGATGCGACCCATTCGAGCAGGCCGGACAGGCCCAGGAAGGCGGCGGCGAGCACGCCGCCGGCCAGTCCCATCACCGGGCCGGGCGCGTTGATGCCCAGCGTGCGCATCCGCTGGTAGATGGTGGCGGCCCAGATCGCGAGGGGGATGGCGGCGGCGAACTGCAGCAGGCCGCCGATCTGCACCGCGGTCGTGTGGTTGCGGTAGTAGGCCAGCACCGTCGACCCGGCGGCCGTGGGTGTCGGGACAGCATGGTTGACCAGGACGGCGCCCCCGGCCAGCACGGCGAACGCGAGGGCGGGGACGAGCAGTGGTGGCCCGCCCTGCCGCGCCGCTGGGAGCGTTGTCGGGGATGGAGTGGTCATCGCGGGCCTCCCGCGGGTTATCCATTACACCCTGAAACAGTCTACGTCTGTATATGGTATCGCCAAGTGTACGATGGGCTGGTGACCAGCACGCAAGGAGCGCCGGGCCGGCGCCGCGGCGGGGGCGGGATCGCGTTCCTGCTCGCCCAGATCGGCGCGCACGCCGCGGAGCGGTTCGCCGACCGGATCGCCGGCCTGGACCTCACCCCGGCACAGGCGGGTCTGCTGCGGGCCGTCGCCATGGAGCCCGGCCGCAGCCAGCAGGCGATCGCCACCCAACTGGGCATCCCACCCAGCCGGTTCGTCTTCCTCGTCGACGCGCTGGAACAGCGCGGGCTGGTAGCCCGGCGACGCAACGACACCGACCGGCGGCTCTACGCGCTGCACCTGACCGGCGAGGGCGAGGAGCTGATGGCCAAGCTGCACGCCGTCGGCGCGGCCCACGAGGAAGACATCTGCGCCGGCCTGACCGCAGGCCAGCGACAGGCCCTGCGCGAAACGCTTCAGCACATCGCCACCCAGCAAGGACTGACCAAGGGGGTGCACCCCGGATACCGCCGGCTCAACCCAACAGCGACACGACCAGGGAGGAACACTGATGCTCCCGATGAACCAACACCACGCACCTGACGACCTGCCCGCCGAACAGCCGCACCTGGCGGCACGCGAGAAGGCATTCGCGCTGATCACCGCGGCCACCGCCGTGCTCTACCTCGGCGCGGCGACCCTGCACTGGGGGGTACGCATCCCGATCGGGCCTGTCGTCCTGGCGTTCCCGGCACCGATCCGGCCGGCGACGATCGTCGAGGCAGCGATCGGCATGGCACTGGCCGGCGGCGCGATCGCCGTGCTCGCGCAGGCCCGCCGCGCATCGACCATCGCCCGTATCGCCTACGCCTTCGCCCTGATCGGTACCCTCTTCGGCTTGACGATCGTGCTCCTCCGCCGGCTGCCAGCCCCGGACATCTGGGTCCACGTCGCGATGCTCACCGGCCTGGCCGCCGGCTACCCGCTGCTGCCACGACCGCGGCGGTCCGGCTGACCCCGATCGACCGCCTCCGTCCGGGTGCACGGGCCGCTACCGAGCCGACCGCATGACCGGTTCGGCATGTGCGGTGTCCTGGGTGGCAGGGGTGTCGGCCACGGTGAGCCGCAGGTGCACGGTACGGCCGAACTTGGCCCGGCCCAGCCGGTGCGCCAGCGGGACGAACGCTCCCTGCAGCATCGGGTACTTGCGGGCGAGCAACCGGCCGGCGTGGCGGAACTCGTCGCCCTGGACAAGTTGTGCCCGCATCCGGACGGCTGGTCCGGTGGGTCTGCCGAGCGCGGTGCACGGGGCGATCTCCACCATCGGGTTGCGCCGGATCCGTTTGATCTTGCCGCCGTTCCCGGGGCTGCGCACGTACGCGTGGTCGCCGTCGACCGCGATGCTCACCGGCGCGCCGACCGGGGTGCCGTCGCGGCGGTAGCTGGTCAGCAGGACCGTCTTCTGGCGGACGAAGCGCGCCAGCGCCGGTGCCGCCGCGGTCGTGGTGACCTCCCCGGCGACCCACCCGAGCTGGCGCATCCGGACCACCAGCGCCGCCAGCGTGAGCACGGACAGCAGGCCCAGTCCCCAGGCGTCCCGGCGGTGCCCGCCCGCGTCGAGGTCGACGACGTGGTTGACGGTGTGCACCGTGTTGGTCACCAGGAACCCGGCCAGTACCACCGCCGCGGCGTCGACCCAGGCCGCCGCCGCCAGCAGCGTCACCCCGATGCCGAGCTGGAACGCCCCGGCGTCGTGCAGGAAATGCCGGCTGTACGGGAACCCGGCGAACGCGGCGAACGAGCGCGGCGCGACCAACCCCCAGATGCCGGCAGCCACCATCAGCGCGCCGGCCACCACCAGGACCAGCGTGGTGAACACCCGACCCCGACCCGCAGCCGTCGTCGAGGTGTCGGTCGTGTCCCAGCCGGGTGCGAGCATCTGCCTACCTCCCTACCCACGCGCGTACCTGCGAGTAGCCTTCACCTCGTGCCCCGGGCTCACCCGCTCGGCGAGGAACTCCTCCCACGTCCGCTTGCCCACCGCGTGCTCCGGAGTCAGGTTGGCGCCAGCGCGTACCGCCCGGGCGGCCCGCCCCGGCACCGGTATGGAAATGATCGGCCGGCGTCGACCGGTGGCGCGCAGGTATCCGCGGACCAGGTCGGCCAGGCGATACACCCGCGGTCCACCCAGGTCGGGTACCAGACCCGCCGGCTGGCCCAGGGCGAGCTCGACCAACCGGGCCGCGACCTCATCGGTGTCCACCGGCTGGAACCGTGCGGCCGGAGCCGGTACCACCGGCAGCTTCGCCAGTTGCCGCACCGTCATCAGGATCAGGTCGTGGAACTGCGTGGCACGCAGCGTCGTCCACGGCAGGCCGGACTCGGCGACGACGCGCTCGCTGGCCAGTTTGAAGCCGAAGTACCCGAACATGGCGCGGTCGACCGCGCTGGCGATCGGGACCCGGTCGGCACCGACCACCGAGATGTAAACCAGGTGCGCCGTCCCCGCCCGCGCCGACACCGCTTCGACGAGATTGCGCGTCAGCGCGTCGTCGCCCTTGGCGCCGCCCGCGCAGTGCACGATCGTCGCGACACCGTCGACCGCGGGCTCGACCCCCTCACCGGTGTACAGATCGCCGGTCAGGTACCGGACACCGTCCTCGTCAGGCCGGGCACGCCGGGTCAGGACCCGCACGTCGCAGCCGGCCTCGGTCAAGCGCGGCACGAGCCGGCGCCCGAGGGTACCGGTGCCGCCGGTGACCAGGATAGGCATGGTCATGGCTCGGCTCTCCTTCGTCACGTCGGGCGCGATTGCGCCCGTCATGTGTTACGACACCGCAGGGACGCCGCGTGTGACACCTTGGCCCGTGTCAACGGCCATGGAGTTCGGTTCTGGCGCAGATTCCGTGATCCGGTGACGGTGCGTACCGGTGTCAGGTGAGCAGGAGTCGCTTGCGGAGCAGGTCGAGGTGGGCGCGGCCGTACATCTGCCGCTTGATCATCTTTAAAGTTACGTGGAATCACGCGGTGGGCTGAACCCCTGGTGGAGGGCGTTGCCGGGCGGCGGTGCCCTGGTTGAAGCCTTTGATGGTCATCGAGGAGAAGTGGCCGGTCCTGGCCCGGCATCAGCGTGCGGCCGAGTGGCTGCGGGTGTGGACCGATCTGGGTCGTGCGGCTCGGACGATCGACGCGTATGCCCGCGGCTTGGCCGAGTTCCTCGAGGTGTGCGAGGACGTCGGCGTTGATCCGGTCAGGGCGTCGCGGGCGGACGTGGCGGTGTTCGTCCGGACGTTGACGTCGAGGCCGAGTCGGCACGGCGCGAATGTGGTGTCGATCGACTCGGGCTCGGGGTTGGCGAACGCCACGTTGCAGCAGCGTCTGGTGCCGGTGCGGCTGTTCTTCGACTATCTGATCGAGGAGGGCGTGCGCGAGTCGAACCCGGTCGGTCGGGGCCGGTATACCCCTGGTCGCCGGTTCGGTGGGCAGCAGCGCGGCCTGGTGCCGAGGCTGACGAAGCTGCCGTGGATTCCGACCGAGGCCGAGTGGCTGGGGTTGTTGACGGCGTTTCGCGGCGAGTCGGCGCGGAATCGGTTGATGCTCGCGTTGGCGTATGACGCGGCGCTGCGGCGTGAGGAGTTGTGCTCGCTGCGCACCGACGATCTCGATCCGGGACGGCGGATGCTGCGGGTGCGGGCGGAGACGACGAAGAACCGGTTGGAGCGCAGCGTGCCGTACTCGGCGCCGACCGGGGTGTTGCTGGCGGACTATCTGCGGCACCGGGCGACGTTGAGCCGGACCCGGGGGCCGCTGTTGTTGTCGGAGTCGCGGCGCAACACGGCGCAGCCGGTGACGTTGTGGACCTGGTCGAAGGTGGTGCGCCGGGTCGCGTCGGCGGCGGGGTTGCCGCGGTTCTCGACGCATACCACCCGGCATCTGTGTCTGACCGATCTGGCCCGGATGGGCTGGGAGATCCACGCGATCGCCGCGTTCGCCGGTCACCGGCATACCGATTCCACGCTGCAATACATCCATCTGTCGGGTCGGGACCTGGCTGACAAGCTCGCCGCCGGGATGCAGCACATCCACGCGTGGCGCATCGAGATGCTCGCCAGCATGGCCAGCACCGGAACAAGCTGATGAGCGCGGCGATGTCGCAGCCGGCGCCGATGCGACCGGGCCGGTGGTCGCCGCCGGTTACCCGCCCGCCGTTGCGGGTCGTCGTGCGGGCCGAGGAAGCCGCCGCAATCACCGAGCTCGGGCTGGCCACCCTGCGCCGGCTCAAGACCGGCGATCCGGCCGCGCCGGGCTGGCGGGTCATCGCCCGGTTGGTGCGGCCGTTGGACACCGTCAACGCCGGGTTGGACTCCCCGCCGACCCCGCATCGGCGCCGCGCCATGCTCGACGTGGTCGCCTGGCTGCTGACCCGTTGCGCGCAGCCCGATGCCGGCAGCTACTGGGACTGGACCGCCGACCAATGGGAAGCCATGCTGGGCCGCACCATGGCCGAGTTCCGGGCCGGTGCACCGGCCTGGGTCGGTGACGAGGTCCGTCCCTATCTGGCGGCGCACGCGTTCCTGCTGGGCGGGTTCACCGCGTTTCACCGGCTCGGCAGCTTCCAACGGCTGGTGCTGTGCTGGCGGGTCTTCGGCCGGGACCGCGTCGACGGAGAACTCGGCCAGCTCCGCCGGGTGCTGGGCGGCTGGGGCTACCAGCTCGGCCACCCCGACGACCCGCTGCTGCCGTTGACCGTCGCGCAGCTGATGCTGGCCAACCGCAGCCCGCACCTGCAGGACATGACCACCGGCCTGTTCGACCGGATCCGCGAGCAGCGGCTGCTCGACGGCGCCCGGCTCAACACCGTGCACGCGGTGCAGCGAGCGGTCGCCGAGCTCGGGTTCTGCGCGGCCCCGCCCGGCCGCACCGGCCAGCACGCGAGGGCCACCGGCGGCGCCGAGCCCTGGCAGCAGGCCGCCGACCGGTGGCATGACACGTCCACCCTCACCCGGCGGGTCCGCGGCAGTGTCCGCGCGAACCTGCTCAAGGTCGGCCGGTGGCTGGCCGTGGAACACCCCGAGGTCGCCGACCCGGCGACCTGGACCCGGCAGACCTGCGCGACGTGGATCGCCGCGCTGGACCGCATGCGGGTCGGGCACTTCGTCGAACGCACCACCGGCCTCGGTGACCGGCTGGGCCAGCCCCTGACCGCGACGGCCAAGGCCGGGCAGATCAACGCGCTGCGCACGTTCTTCCGGGACTGCCAGGAATGGGAATGGCTGCCCCGCCGGTTCGACCCGCAACGCGCACTGGCCGTCCCGCGCAGCATCGCCGCCCTGCTCGGCCCGAACCCGCGCGTGATCGCCGACGACATCTGGGCGAAGCTGCTCTGGGCCGGGCTCAACCTGACCGCCTGCGACCTGCCGGCCACGCAGTCCGGCCCGTACTACCCGTTCGAGCTGGTTCGCGCGGTCACCCTGACCTGGCTGTTCTCCGGCCAGCGCAGTGACGAGATCGCCCGGCTGCGCGTCGGCTGCATCCGCTGGCAATACCACGACACCCCGATCACGGGCGACTCCACCGACGTCCTGGCCAGCGATGCCGTCTGCCTGCTCGACGTGCCAACCCACAAGACCGGCACCGCGTTCACCAAGCCGGTCGACCCGATCCTCGGCCAGGCCATCGACGCCTGGCAAACCATCCGACCCGCCCAGCCGCCGTTCACCGACCGCCGCACCGGCGAACGCGTCGACCTGCTGTTCGCCGCCCGCGCCCGCCGCGTGTCCACCACCTACATCAACAACACGGTCATCCCGATGCTCTGCCGCAAGGCCGGCGTCCCGGCCGCCGACGTGCGCGGCGCGATCACCAGCCACCGGGCCCGATCCACCATCGCCAGCCAGCTCTACAACGCCAAGGAACCGATGACCCTGTTCGAGTTGCAAGCGTGGCTCGGTCACCGGTCCCCGCAATCGACCCAGTACTACACGAAGATCAGCCCCAACACCCTGACCCGCGCCTACCACGACGCCGGCTACCTCGCCCGCAACGTGCGCACCATCGAAGTCCGCGTCGATCGGGGTGCCGATGCGCGGGTCGCCGGACCGGTGCCACCGGCCATGCACGCCGGCAGCGGCAGCCGCCCGACCACCAGGTCGTCGGCAAGGTCGTCGAAGGCCCGCGCCATCCGCCGGAAGACATACTGGTGCTGGCCGCGCACCGCCTCGGGCAGCACCATGTCCGCCGCGGCGGCCCGGCCGGGGAACTGGCCGCGTTCGGCGTCGTCGTACACCTCGTCGGCGACCAGCCCGGCGACGTGGTGCAACACCGCCGCCGTCCGCGGGGTCACCGCCGGCGGGAGATCACAGATGTCACAGTCGTCGTCCTTGCAGGCCGAGCAGTCGGCGCAGCCGGTCTGGCAAGCGGTGGTGCAGACCGCGCAGTCCGGTGGGCAGCCGTGGGTGGGGAAGCGGTCGAAGCCGGCCAGGAGCGGTCGACGCAGCGCGACGGCGACCCGGCTCAGGTCCGGCTCGTCGTCAGCGCCGCCGCTGGCCAGGTTGGCCACGAGGGTAGTCACCGCGCTGCGGACACTGTCGGGGGCGTCGGTCAACGCCGCCGCGATCCGGGCGTCGGCGTCGACCTGGCGCAGCAGCACACCGGTCAGACCCTCGGCGAGCGCAACCGCCGCCGCCGGATCGGGGAACGTGGCGACGGCCTCGACTACCTCTCCGTCTCCGCGGTCGACGACGGCGAGCACGCGGTGCTTGCTCGGCGTGTGCATCGGCAAAAAGGCCAGATAACGGGCCGTCGCGTCCATGATTCCTCCGCATGTGGGGCCGGTGCCTGCGCGTGCGCACGGCACGCGAAGGCGCGCCAAGACACCCTGGTGATCGGTGGTATTGCCGCGGCGGGCGGGAGTTCGCTGGTGGTCCGGGTGTTTCCACAGACCCCGTGGCGGCACCCAGCATACGCCTTGACCCACCGACCCTTGTCGCCACCTCGGGCAAGGGACGGCCCGGCGACCGTCTCGGTGCGGCGGCTCGCGTGGCCTCCGCGGCAGGCAAATAGCAAAGGTGGGCCGGGGCCTCGGGTGGTCCGGAACTGCGACGGATCGGCGGCTCCTCGGCCGCCCACGGTGGGCAACGGCGAACGCGGACCACTGCGCCGGCAACTCGGCGTGCAACGGAACAGGTGCGGGCGCCGCGCTCGGCCATGAGCGGGACTGGCGCTTGAGACTCGCAGCATCCGAGGCGTAGCCAACGCAACCGGCGGTCCGCGGCGCACCGGCCGCAACCTCCCACGGTGATGGTAGGGGAGAATCAGATGGCTCCTCGTCGGCCGCAGCGAAGTGGATGGCGATGACGTTCCTGTACGAACAGTTGACGGATCGCTCGTTCCAGCGGTTGTGCCAAGCGGTGCTGGCGGACTTTGTGCCGGGCGTTCGGTGCTTCCCGGTGGGGCAGGCCGATGGCGGCCGCGACGCGTCGTTGGATCAGGACGCGGTGGTGTTCCAGGTCAAGTGGACCGAGCGTCCCGACCGGGTAGCGGATCCGGTGGCCTGGCTCAGCGCGGTGACCGGCCACGAGAAGGACAACATCGTGCAGCTGTATCGGCGGGGCACGCGCCGCTACGTGCTGCTGACGAACCTGTGGGGCACGGCGAAACGCGATAGCGGACAGATCGACCGACTCGACGTTGCGCTGGAGAAGGTGTTCGGGGATCTGCCAGGACTGGAGGTGGACGTCTGGTGGCGAGACACCCTGGACCGCCACATCGAGGCTCGTCCCGGCATCCAGTGGTCCTATCCGCAGATCCTGACGGGGACGCAGGCGATGGCGCTGCTGCTCGCCACCCTGTCCGGCGAGGATGCCGCCCGGCGCGAGCGGGCGGTTCGGGCGTTCCTGGCGTCTCAGTTCGATGACGACATCCGGCTGCGGTTCAAGCAGATCGGCCTGGCGGCCACGCGCCTGTTCGATCTGTTCGTCGATGTGCCGGCCGGCCCCGACCTGCTGGCAGGCGAGGCGCCCGCCGGGGCCTGGCTACGCCTGCTGCATGCGGTGGATGAAGCGGCCGGCCACGAGACCCAGCCAGTACCGACTCGTGGGCGCGTCGACCGTCACGCAGGGCTGTCCGGCGACGCCGGCGAGGCATGGTCACGGCCCGCCGCGTCGTTGCTGTTAGCGTCCGGCGCGGTGGCCCGGATCGCGCTGCTCGGAGGCCCTGGCCAGGGCAAGTCAACCCTGCTGCAGTACGTCTGCCAGGTCCACCGAGCACGGCTGTTGAACCGTCACGACGACGTCAGCCGGATACCGGCAGCCCACCGTGGCGGACCGATGCGCGTTCCCTTCCGCCTGGACCTGAAGGCCTACGCCCGGTGGCGCCGCCACCCGGCCGCGGGGCAGCCGCAGGAGCCACCGGGGTCGAGCATCGAGCAACTGCTTTCCACTCAGGTCAGCGCCGCAGCCGGCGGGGTGCGCTTCGACGTCGCCGACCTGCACGCCATTCTCGCAGCGACACCGGCGCTGATCGCATTGGACGGCTTGGACGAGGTCGCTGACGTGCGGGAACGACAGGCCGTCGCTGATGAGATCGAGGCGCTCGGCACCCGGCTGGCGGAGATCGCCCCGGACACGATGGTTGTCGTCACGACCCGCCCCAGCGCATTGCCGGGCGCGCCGGTACTGCGGCGAGACAGGTACCTGGCCCTGGCGCTGACCGGGCTGCCGCGCGAAACCGCCGACGACTACGTACAGCGCTGGATCAACCAGCGGGACCTCCGCCCGGCCGACGCGGCTGCGCTTCGCAGCGTCTGGTCCCGCCGCCGCAACGATCCGCACATCCGCGACCTGGCCCGCACCGTCATGCAGCTGGCGATCCTGCTGCACCTGATGCACGCTCGCGGGGATTCGATCCCGGATCGACGCACGCAACTGTATGACGAGTACGTCAAGACCGTTCTCGATCGGGAAGCCGAGAAGGACTCCCGCGTCGCGTGCTACCGCGATGTCCTTGAGGAGGCCTACGGTCACCTCGCGTTCGCCTTGCACGCCGCAGCGGAGCGATCGCCCAGCGCCGGCAGCGTCGACGCCGACGGCCTGAAGACACTGCTGCGGGACCACCTGAGCGCCAAACAGCGCAACCCGGGCGAAGTGGATGAGCTGTTCATCCAGATCACTGACCGGGTGGTCGCGCTCGTTTCCCGGGTCGAGGGCGCCTTCGAATTCGAGGTCCAGCCGCTGCGTGAATACTTCGCCGGACGGTACCTCTACGACACCGCGCCCTACGTTCGCCCCGGCCAACACCGGGCGGGTACGAAGGAACATCGGCTGCAGGCGATGCTGGAGAGGCCCTTCTGGGCCAACGTGGCCCGGTTCTACGCCGGCTGTTTCCACACCGGCGAGTTGGCGGGCCTGGTCGACATCCTCACCGACACCGAACGGCAGGCCGGCGCGCCCACCGGCGTCGCCGCCCGGCTGCTCACCCAGCATCTGCTGTCCGACCGGGTCTTCGCCCGCCAGCCGGCGCCGCTGCGCCGCGCGGTACGGCTCGCGTTCGACGGCCGTGGTCGACGGCTGGCCAGCGGAAACGTGGGCCTTGGCCCGCTGACCGAGGACAGCGGGGCCGCACCACTCGCCGCCGGCTGCCTCGCCGAACTCGTCGAGGATTCCTCACCGAAGGCCGTTGCCGGAGCCACCCGCCTGCTCCTGCTGTGCCGGCCTGATCCGCCGGTCCGCGCCGCCCTGCACGCCGCGCTCCGTACGGCCGACCCGCCGCAACGCCTGGCGCTGCTGGACGCCGCCGCGCACGCGGGTCTGCTGCGGGGAATGCCCCCCGACCAGTTCCACGAGATCGTTCCCCTGCTGCCCGACGACCCGCGACGCGACCGGCTCCTGGTGATCGGCGACGCTCCCCTGCCAGATGGCAGCCCGCTGGCGCGGCAATGTCTGTGGGCCGCCCTCGACGACGCCGCCTACCTGCGGTGGGCTGGCGCCCACTCGGAGGTCGCCATGATCGTCGGCATGGTCAGCCCTCGACGACTGCTGGCCCCGGTCGCGATGCCGGCGTTCATCAACGTCGTGGATCACGACGACACGCCTCGGCCCGTGAGCAGCCTTCCCCTGCTGTGGTCCTTGACACAGCTCACCGACTCCCGACGCTCCACCAAGGTCAACATGACTCGTGTGCCCGAGGTGCTGCAGTCGTTGGACATCCACGTCGGGGACCAGTGGACCTCGCGGGTCTTGGCAGCCGGGCACTGCGTGGCGGTGACACGCGAGGGCCAACACCCCGACCACGCCACCGCCGACACTGACGTGTTCACCAGCGGCGGCAACGCTCTTCAGCAGGTCACCAGCACGCACATCCACCGCCACCAGAGCGGCTGGTGGCGCGAGCAACGTCCGGATCCCGGGCGCGATCCCCGCGCTGCGGCGTCGTGGCTGCTCATGCTGCTCAACGCGGCCACGGCCACCACACTGATCGACTGTCTGCCCGACGCCGATGCGGTGCTCGGCGAACTGCTACCGGTCTGGGCACAGCGGCTGGCGGTGGCGCACCTCCTGCTGTCCCGCGGTGTGCTGCCGCCTCCCGTGCCTGCCCGACCGTCCGAGGTACCGCGTTTATCTGTGCCGATGTCGCTGCTGGCCGCTACGCGGTTCGAGTCGTCGGCAGGCGCCGACCTGCGTAACCACGCCCTCGACATGATCAAAGACGGCGGATGGTCGGCGCCGGCCGCACCACCAGAGTTACGAGCACACGCGGCGTTCCTGCTGTGGCGGTCCCTGTCGCACATCACCGGCCCCTCACCGCGTGATCTGGCAATCCTTGCCGGACTCGACGCGGACGTCGCAGCCGTTGAGGACGCCGTACGGTCCAAGCCACCCCGCACGCTGTCACCCACATCGGCCAACATCGTCCTAGACGGAAGCACCGAATGGCCGGCCTCCCTCCTCCTGATTGCCGCCGACAGCGCGACCGCCCCGGGACTCGAGTCGCTGCAACAGCGCGCCCAGCGCGAGGGTTGGTTTACCGAGCCGCCGTGACCAGCCCACCGCCCCTGCCACAACGACAGAACGAGCAACCGTCCGGGACGCGTCCAGCCCCGGCTCACCGAGGCGGACCGGGCTAGATCCAGGCAGCGCTCCTCCCACGCGTTCACCTGAGAGTGTCCCCACCCCTGGTAGCCGACATGAGCTGGGGCCAAAGTTAACCGGAAGGCACACGCCCCATGCGCGCCGCGACTGGAATCCGTACCTTGCCGCCCACATACAGGATGGCCGGCAGCGTTGATCCGGTTAGCCTGCGTCCGGAGGCCAAGCATGCGGATCGATCGCCGCGCGTGCTGCTGCCGCCCGTCGAGATCATCCGCAAGTCACCGAACGGATCGTGGAGGCTCCCCACCCCGGCGCAGCCGCCACGTACATCGACGGGGTCACGGTCCCGACGCGACCAGCTTGCGCGCGGCGTTGCATCTGACGTACGGCCTGCGGTCGCGCAGCCCATCCGCTCTCGTGTCGGGCTGTCGGGGCCTGCGAGTGTTGCCCACTCGCGGTGCGCTGCTGGCGGGCCACTCGGTAGGTGTCGTAGCGGTCACGGCTGGGCCGCGAACGCGTCTTGGACCGCGTCGCGGTTGTCGGTCCACCAGTCGAGGAGTGCTTCGCCGGATAGGAAGAGGTCGTCGCAGCCGTGGTCGCCGCGGTCGTAGTGGAAGTCGAGGTGCCAGAAGTCGGACAGGCGTTTCCACCAGGGTCGGTGTGCGCCGTCGGCGAGGTCGTCGATGGCGATGGGCACCACCGTGCGGTAGCCGGTGACGAACGCGGCCAGACGGGTGAGGTCGAGGCCGTGGTGGCTGCCGAACTGGATGGTGGCGGTGCGGGCCACTTCTTCGGCGAAGGGGCGGACGCGGATGCGGTCCCAGTCGATGACCGCGGCAACGTGGCCGTTGTGCCAGATGACGTTGCGGTACGGGACGTCGCCGTGGGTCCAGCCGAACGGCCCGCGCGGCGATTCGTCGGCGGGCCGGTCGGGGCTGTACTTGTCGATGAGGGTCTTGCGGTGGTGGAGCAGTTCGATGACGGCGAGGTCGAATGGGCTGCCCTGATCGGCCTGGGCTGCGGCGAGGTAGCGGTTTGCCTCGGAGATCGCCGCGGTTGGGTCGATGACGCGGGCGGCAGGTCGGGTCGAGGCGGTGGGCAGCCCGGCCGACGCGCCGAGACGGTTGAGCACCTCGTGGATGCGTCCCAGGGCGGTGCCGAGTTCGCAGGCATGGTCCATGGTCAGGTCCGGTCCGGCCGGGTGATTACCGTCCAGCCAGGGCAGCAGGCAGTAGCCGCGGTCGTGGATCTCGATTACGGGATCGCCGTCGATGGTCAGCAGCGGCCGGCACGCGGGAAGTCCCCGCGGCGTCAAGGCGGCCAGGACGTGAAGGTTGCGCCTGGCGGTGGCCAGCGGTACGTCGATGATCTGTTTGAGGGCGTACCGGTTGCGGTCGGTGGTGATCCGCCAGTTGCGGTTCATCAGCCCGCTGCTGAGGTAGGCGATGTCGCGGATGTCGGCGAGGCCGAATCTGGCCACGATGACGTCAAGGTCGCCGTCGGGGAGGTGCGGCAGGCGTGTGTCGGGCATGTCGACGACTCCGGTGTTCAGGACACGGTTAGAGGTAAACGGCGAGCAGCGCTGGTGGCGAGGTCGTGGATCCGGCCGAACAGCAGCCGAGCCCGTGCGCGGGTGTCGTCGAACATGTCGAGGGTGTCGATCGCGTCGACGGTGAACCAGGCGAACGGCAGCTCCGCCACCCTGTGTGGCCGCGGCTGGTCGGCGACGGCGAGGTACAGGTAGTCGACGTGCACGTGCGGGTGGGGATGTCGCGGTTCGGCGGGCACCTGTTGCTCGACGATCCAGATCGGGACCGGCACCTCCACCTCGGCCGGATCGTGGCCGACGAGGTCGGCGCTGCCAAGGCGGGGCAGGCGGACAACGGCGGCGTCGAGCCCGGTTTCCTCGCGGACCTCCCGCGCGGCGGCCTCGGCGGGGTTCTCGTGCGGTTCGACGTGCCCGCCGGGCAGCATCCACCGGCCCAGCCGGGGATGGCGGATGAGGCCGAGCCGCCAGCCGTCGTCGACGATGGCGGCGAAGACGAAGACGCTGGCGGTGGCGTGCTTGAGCACCGTGGTCACCCTCCACGCGGCACGTATGCGCCGACGCGAACAGGGCCCCCGCCGGAACAACAAGAGCCCCAACCGCTCGCACCCGCCGCTTCGGCCGAGTAGGCCAGGGTCGCCGGGGCGAAACGCCGGCAGCCGATCAACGGAGCCAGTCCCGGCGAGGTGAGGTATCTGTTGGTGCATGCCGCCGTGGATGGGAGGGTGACCGTGACCGACTTTAAGATCGACCCGGGCCGGCTCAACCGCGAGACGCTGTCGGCGGCGGCGAGCCTCGATGTGCAGGAGGGACGGTGACACCAGTGGGAACCTGGCGGGCCTTGGACGCGGCCGCTGTCGCCGACCTCATGACCAAGCTACGGGAGTGCCGCTGGGACTGGAGCACGGCAGAACTGCCCCAGCTTGCCGGCCGGCTCGGCTGGACGATCAGCGTGACGGTCGAGGGCAAGGGCGCCTTCGCCGACACGCCGTGGAATCTCGGCGACCGAACGGTACGGTTCACCTTCAAGAACGATCACGTCGACTTGGTTCGGGTCCGGTTAACCGACCAGGTGATGCCAGAGACCAGTCAGTCTCGGGAGTTCATGCAGGACACGTTCGCCGCGCTCGTCCAAGTCGGCTCGGACACGCTCGGCGAACCGACAGGCCGGATCCTTGGCGACAATCCGCAGGTCCGCTGGCGCGGCGAGGACACCACGATCGCGGTGATGAACACCGGCGTGGCCGTCTCCCTGACCTGGGCCACCAACGATGATCAGGATCACTGGGACCAGATTCGAGGGATCTCCCCGTGAGTGACGGACCGTGGGAGCAGCTGGCCGGCGATCTGACCGCTGAGCTGCCGAGGCTCCGCGATGCCGACACCGTCATCCTGCGCCACGGCGAGCGGCTGGTGCAGTTCCAACAATTCCCCACCGTGCTGCACGCCGAAGCGGCAAGCAACGAATTCCTCCCACCCGACCAACGGCTGACCCCCGACGCCGAGCAGGAGCTACGCACGCTGGGCTGGAACGAGCCCACACCGCCGGGATACTTCAACTGGTGGTACGAAACGCCGTGGCCGCTCGGCAGCACCGCCAGCAAGGAGGTGGCCCAACTCTTGGTTACCACGCTGCGCGAGGTGTACGGCGTGCCCAGCCCGCTGGAACTGAGCTACCAGGCGTTCAACACCGACACCGGCGAACCGCTGACCCTGACCGCGCTCACCCACCTCAACCGCGCCCGGTAGCCCGGCCGGCACCGCGGCGCCAACGACGGCACCGGTGGCGGCCCGCACCAACAGACACCGCCCAGGTCGCGACCTGGCCAGCGACCACGCTGTCCCGGCTGGAGACCGGCCGCCGGCAACCGACCGATGTGACTGTGCCGCGCCACCTGGCCAACGTCGCCGCGATCCCACGGTCTGTTCGGGCTTGCCGATATCGACGGCGCGCCCACCACCCACACCCAGGGGCGGCTACCGATGGGGTGCCGGGAAGCAGATCACGGATGGGCGGTGACGACCCGGCGCGACGGCGCCAGTTGATCGGCGGACTCGCCACAGCCGCACTGGTCGCGGCCCGACTGGCCGCGTCTACCACAACCGGCCTTACCTGGGTTCGCAACCTCGCCGCCTGTGTCGGTGTCACGGCCTGAACACTCCCACCGTGTCGCGGCGGCCGGCATGGATGGCCCGGCCGCCGCGACCGGCGGTGCTGCCGCAGGCGCTTGCCGGTGCCTTCGCAGGGGCAGCGGTCCTAACCTGTACGCCGGCCGCGCCGCTGGTTCGGGAAAATGCTGGCCGTACCAGCCTGCCATGTGCGGCCGAAGGCTTGGCCGGTCAGCGGCGGAAGCCGCGATGCGGGTCGCGGGGGGCGATGTTGTTGAACTCCTCGAACCAGTGGTCGAGCTCGCCGACCCCGGCCGTGTCGGTGGCGTAGAGGTAGCCCTCGTAGTCCTTGTCCTGGAACAGCACGTCCTGCAGATGGTCCCAGGCGAAGTCGTGCGCCGAGGACGGCAACCGGCCCAGTTTGATCATGCCGTCGTCGATGAGGTCGCCGCCCGTGTCGCGGGCCTGTTCGATCAAAATGTCCAACGCGATCTCCTCGGCCATGCAGGCCGGCAGCGGCAGCCGCCCGGCCGCCAGGTCGCCGGCGAGGTCGTCGAACGCGCGCGCCATCCGCCGGAAGACGTGCTGGTGCTGGCCGCGCACCACCTCGGGCAGCACCATGTCCTCCGGGGCGGCCTGGCCGGGGAACTGGCCGCGTTCGGCGTCGTCGTAGACCTCGTCGGCGAGCAGCCCGGCGATGTGGTGCAGCACGGCCGCGGTCCGTGGGGTCACCGTGGGCGGCAGGTCGCAGATGTCGCACTCGTCGTCGCGGCAGGCCGGGCAGTCCGCGCAGCCGGTCCGGCAGCCGGTGGTGCACACCGGGCAGTCCGTTGGGCAGCCGTGGGTGGGGAAGCGGTCGAAGCCCGCCCCGAACGCTCGGCGCAACGCCACCGCGATCCGGCTCAGCTGCGGCTCGTCGTCGGCACCGCCGCCGGCCAGGTCCGCCAGCAGCGTGGTCACCGCGCCGCGGACGCTGTCCGGGGCGCCGTCCAACCCCGCCGTGACGCGGGTCTGGGCGTCGACCTGGCGCAACAGCGCACCGGTGAGACCGTCGGCCAGCGTTACCGCCGCCGCCGGGTCGGGGAACGTGGCAACGGCCTCGACCACCTCCCCGTCGCCGCGGTCGACGAGGGCGAGCACGCGGTGCTTGCTCGGCGTGTGCATCGGCAGAAAGGCCAGGTAACGGGCCTTCGGGCTCATGGTTCCTCACAAATGGGTGCCGGTGCTTGCGCGTGCGCACGGCAAGGCCGAAGGTCGCGCCAAGACACCGTGATGACCTGGTGTATCGCTGCCTGCAGTGGAGTTCGCTGGTGGTCCGGGTGCCTCCACAGACCCCGTGGCGGCACTCAGCATACGCGTGCCCCACCGATCGTGTCGCCAGCTCGGCGCTCCCTTCACCGCCCAGACCTGGGCGGTGAAGGGCTGCCAGGCCACGGCCCCAGCCGCGCCGCCGCGGATGGGTCATGCCGACTTGGCGCCGGGCTCGGCGTACGGGGACGACCGGGCGGGCCTCCGCCACGGCGTGGCACGCCGGACGCCATCGCGACAGCCGCTTCCCTGCACCGATGTCGACCTCGCCGGAAATGTCCGCGGCGTCGGCTAGCCAGCCCGGCCAGGCGCCGGCCCGGCGCGGGTCACCAGTCGACGGGGCGACGCGTGAACAGCGGCGGCAGCCGGGTCGCCCCGGCGTGGTCCGGATCCGGGTCGGCCACCCACAACGAATGCGGCCACGCGTCGGCCAACTCCCGTCCGCCCGAACCCTGCAACGCCGCCGCGAACGGGACGTAACCCGGTTGGCCGTCCAGGACCGGGGTCACCAGCAGCCACCCGTCCGGGTCGAACACGTACGGCTGGCCGCAGCCGGCGCACCACAGCCCGTGGCCGCCGGTCGGCTCCAACCCAACAGCGTAGGGCGGGCGCGGGTCGAGCAGGTCGGACCGCAGCGCCGCGTCGCTGCCGCATGGGCACCGCCGGAACCGGTACAGACACACGTCGGCGACCTCGTCCCGACGGGCGTCGAACCAGTCCGGGTGCACCCCGAGCGCCTCGGCGAGCGCCACCCGCCGCTGCGAGGTCGGCTTGGCGTTGTTGTCCGACCAGTGCCGCACCTGGTGCGCCGGAACCCCGACGCGGTCGGCCACCGCCACCGTGGTGAGCTTCAGCGCCGCCTGCAGCAGCCGCAGCCGGCGGGCGAACGCGTCGACCTGGTGCACCTTCCAGCAGCGGTGCCCGCTCAGGTCGTCCGGTTCGTAGCCGGCCTCCCGCACATCCAGCTCGTGCGCGCCGACCCGCTGCCGGTGGGCCCGCCGAACCCAGGCCCGCGCCGGCGGCTCGCTGCGCACCTGCGCCACCGGCACCGCGAACAACCGGTCGTCGGCCTCGGCCAGCTCGGTGGGCGGGTCACTGCTGCCGGCCGGCCCGGCCTCGAACACCGCGGCGAGCAGGCGCTGCAGCGCCAGCCGGCCAGCGTCTGTGCCGGCCACGCCGCAGCACAGCAACGCCACCGCCGCGTCCACCCGCCCGCAGCAACTGGCGTTCGTCACGGCGATCCCACGACGGCGCCCACCCGGTCACGCGTCACCCGCCGGGTTGTGAGGACCTGCGCAACTGCCGCGTGACGAGTCGCATCGCATCCGGCTGGTCCGGCTTCATTCGCACAGCCATGCACCCTAGTCGGGGGCTCGCCCATCGGCTTTGACCGACGAATGTCGGCGCCGATGCGCTGCAGGGCCGCCGCGCGGCGCTACGGTGCTGCCCCGTGAGGTGCGACCGTGGCCGTGACGACGACTCATTTTGCGGCCCTTGCCGTCGTTGTTGCTGATCTCCGTCTGCGGCTCGGCCGGATCGTCGCACCTACCCAACGACATACGGAAGCGGGCTCGCGGCTACTCGGCGACGATCTCGGCCGGCCTGGCGCGCACGCGGGTGCCGTCCCGCTGCACGATGTCCGCTTCGCCGTCGGGGCCGACCGGTCCTGTCGCGTGCACCGCCATGCCAGATAGCGCCCGAATCTGTTCAGATCGGGCTGCTCCCGGACGAAAGATCCAGCTCAACTCGGCTTGGCGTTGATCGTCCACTTGCCACCACCCCTACGTCGTTGACCTCTCGCCCGTACCCGCCGCTCAACGGCGTCTCGCCATCAGCCGTCGTCGTGACGTGGGGCCACCAGTCCTCGTACACTAGTACGAGTTGATGTAGCTCGGGCGCGACCTTCCCCTCGACGCACCGACCTACGGGTGCCGGTAAGAGGAGGGGATCGACGGCCGTGACCGTCGCATCAGCCGTCCGGGCGGGTGGCGAACCCGCTGGCACGGGGCGCGGCGAGGCCCGCCTTCGGTCCAGGCTTGACGCATTGCGCGAGGACCCCTCGCGCGCGGAGACCGCAGACGATGTGGTCAGCCTGCTTGACCGCGGCCGGCTGCGACGCGCTGACGGGCTGGCCGACCTGGTCGGTCGAGGCTCGGACGCGGTGGCCCGTACGGGTGTCGACCGGGTCATCGCAATGCCGGCGCCGCTTGACGACCTGTTGCCGGGGCGAGGGCTGCGGCGCGGCTCGACGGTGGCCGCGCGAGGGTTGACCTCGTTGCTGTTGGCGATGCTCGGCGCCGCTACTCGGGCCGGCTGCTGGTGCGCCGTGGTCGGGATGCCCGATCTTGGTCTGGTGGCCGCCCACGATCTGGGCGTGGTCCTGCCGCGGCTGGCGTTGATCCCCGAGCCCGGCCCGGAGTGGCCGCAGGTCGTCGCCGCGCTGCTGGACGGCATCGACGTCGTGGCGGTTGCCGCTCCGGCCGGGGTGCCTGGCGTACAGGCCCGTCGTCTGGTCGCGCGTGCGCGGCAACGTGGCGCCGTGCTCATCTGTCGCGGCGAGTGGCCGGCGGCGGAGCTGACCATCGAGGCTGATCATGGTGTGTGGCACGGCCTGGCCCATGGGCGGGGGCGGTTACGCTGCCGGGCGGTCGACGTCGTCGTGCGTGGCCGTGGCGCGGCCGAACGCCCCCGCCAGGCGCTGGTGTGGCTGCCCGCACTGACCGGTCCGCTGCCGACGATCGGGGGCCTGACCCCCGACGAGATGTCGCCGCCATCCCGGGGTGTCGGTGCCGACCGTCACCCGCTAAGCGCGAGCGGGTGACCCTCGCGCTAGGCACGCACGCGGCCGTGCGGGAACCGCTCGACATCGGGCCACGGCAGCTCGCCAGCGGCAGTACCGCCCGTCTCGTCCCGATCGGGGACAGGGCGTGGCCGACGGCGGGGTGCGCGGCCAGGTCGGCGGCGTGTCAGAACCGCCGCCGGGTCGGCCCTCGCGTCCGCCCGTCGGCATCGGATCGGCGTGCTGGTCAGCAGGGCATGCGCGTCGCCCGGACGCCCGCGTCGTCGTCGGCTGATTGCGGCTCAGCGCGCCAGCGCCGGCTGGCGGGCTTGGCGTGGTGCCCGCAGCAGCGTGCTCTGGCCGCCGCCGGGGGACCTCGCCGAGTCCGGGGACCTCGTACATTGCAGCGACCCGCCGCCGTCGTCGCGGTCGGGATTGGCTGTCAGCGCGGCCCCGACCGCGCAGCAGGCGTCGTCACCCCGCCAGGCGTCGCGGCCTTCCTTGACCGCCACTGCGGCGATGACCAGCGCCGTCACCGGATCGGCCCACCACCAGCCGAGTACGGTGTTGGCGACCAGACCCGACCCAGCAGCACCGCGGACAGGTAGGTACACAGCAGCGTCTGCTTGGAGTCGGCCACCGCCGAGGCGGACCCGTATTCACGGCCAGCGCGTCGCTGCGCGTACGACAGCACCGGCATCACCAGCAGGCTCACGGCGGCCAGGCCGATGCCGATCGGCGCATGGCCGGCCTGCCCGCTCCGGTCAGCGCGCGGACCGACTCGACGTTGACGTAGCCGGCCGGGCGACGAACGACACGGCGATGACCCGCAACGTGATCTTCTCCCGGCGCTGCGGGTAGGCCGCGGTGAACTGCCACACCACCGCCTACCCGCCATGTTGGGCACCGGCTACGTGCGCGAGCTGGCCGCGGTGCTCGGCGGGCGAAGCTCGACCCGCTCCGCAAGCTGATCCTCAACCTCCAATGAAGATCAACCACCGACGACCACGGAACTTGCGCCAGAGCTAGTTTCCGTGGCCGCCGACGGGCGTGTCGCGGATCTCGTCGGCAGACTGCCGGCGGCCGAGCATTGACGCCGCACCTCGCCTGTTGTGTCATGACATGGATAGCCGGCGCCTTCCCCCGTGGGCGCCGGCTATCGTCGTCGCGAGCACGCTCGGCGCCGCCGGCCGCCATGTTTCGGCACGTCGGGCTGGTGTGTCCGTTCGCGCGTCCGGCCTGGACGCGGAACCCGTGGACAGGTTCGGGAGATGTCGGGCTGTGCGGGAGACCGTCCAGGGCGACGAACCCGGCAGCCTGGCCGGTGGCCCTAGCCGCGCGACCGCGTCCCCGTCGACGAGAGACCTGACCTGCACACGGTATGCGCCGCGCGAGCCAGGCGGCGTACCCCAGCCAGGCGCCGATGCTCCCCGGCAGAGAGCCGTTGTGAGCATGGTGCCGTGGCGACACGGTCGAAGACGACGGTTTGGTGGGTAGCGAGCCGGGTCGGCCACAGCTCAGGTCGACGGTCAGGGCTTGCGGTCGGCTGTCGGCTGGCCCATCGCTGCCCGGCTGCCCGACAATGGCTAGGGGACCCCACCCGAGGTCCACGAAGTACGGTCCCCAGGATCCGCTGCCGACCAAGCAGATCCGCCCGCGCGCGGCTGACCGACGCTGGCCGGCCAATGCTGCGGAGGTCGAACATGGAAGCACTGGGCATACCGACCGCCGCGCCGCCGGTGATGTTCGGTGTCCCGGCCCGGCCCGGCGAGTTGCTGGCGTGGTCGTGGGCCCAGCGGCGGCTGGTGGCCGCCCGCACCTACTGGATCGCCACGACCTGCCCGGATGGCCGTCCGCACTGCCGCCCGGTGTGGGGGGTGTGGCTGGCGGACGGGTTCTGGTTTAGCACCGGCTCGCTGGCCCGGCACAACCTGGTCGCCAACCCGCAGATCACCGTGCACCTGGACGGCGGCACCGAGGTGGTGATCGTCGACGGCGTCGCCGCGGCGGTGGTCGGGGCCGACCGGCTGCGGGCGTTCCTGGCCGACTACAACACCAAGTACGACTGGGACGCCGTCGCCACCGATGCGGGGGTCGCCGACTCGTCGGGGGCGGCCGGGCCGGCCTACCGGGTGCGGCCCCGGGTGGTCTTTGGCTGGGACACCGACCTGCGCACGGCGACCCGGTGGTCGTTCGCCGACTCCGCCACGGCCGCTATCGGGTAGGCGCTCGTGTGGATCTCGCCGACCGCAGCGCGGGCGCAGATGCGCGAGGCACCGCCGGTTCGGCGGTTGCCAGGCCTCGGCGGTGCTGTTCACGGGGGCTGCGGGCCGGGATTTGCCAGCATCGTGGGGTGGTTCATTACGTGTATCTCGTGGGCGGGCCCGCGCGGGTCGGCAAGTCCTCGCTGGCGCACCGGCTGCTGCGCGGCGACGGGATTGCGTGGTTGCCGACCGACGTGTTGCGCACCGTGCTGCGCCGGGTGCTACCGGAGCTCGACGATCTGGATCAGGGCGAGGTGTCGGCCGCGGCGGTGGGCGAGCTGATGTACCCGCACATCGAGCAGGCCGTCGAGGTATGCGGCGAGGAGGCCGAGCGGTTCCTGATCGAGGGACCGGACATCGTGCCGTCGATGGTCCCACGGCTGTCGACAGCGCTGCCCGGGATCACCATCCGGGCGTGCTTTCTGGGCAACGCCGGCTTCTCCGGCGACGATCTCGCTTCCTACCGGGGGCCGAAGCCGCAGCATCAGGGCGCCTCGCGGGCCGAGTTGGCCGCCGCCGCGGCGTGGATACGCCGCGAAAGCGGCTACTACCGTCGCGAGTGCGCCCGGCTGGGGCTGCCCTACGTCGATGTCGGCGCTCTCGGCTTCGACGCCGCGATGATCGAGGCCCGCCGCCACCTGCTCACCTGATTCACCGGCGGCCTTGGCTCGCGACCTGAAAGACGGCGAGGATCGGCCGGGCAGCGGGGCAGCGGTTCATCGGCGAGCGAAAGCGGCATGATTTCGGCTGACCAGATCCGTGGCGTCGTTCTCGCGGCCGGATACCCGCTGCGGGCCGGTGAGGGCTGGCACATCCGCGGTGGTGCCGGTGCCGTGGCCGGGATGCGCCAGCGGCCGAGCGGTGGCGGTGCGGTCTTACCCGGCGCGTGGGGAGCGTGGTGCAAGTCAGCGCGCCGCCGGCCGCCTGCCTGCGCGGGCGGCCGGCGGCCTGTTCGGCGCCACCACCGAGGCGTTGCGGATGCGCTCCGCCGGCCCGCTGTGGGAAGCGGTGCGGCGCACGGTGTCAACGCTCCGCGAACGTTGGATCTGGGTCGCCAGAGATCGAGGCGGTGGCGGCGGCCGACTCGGTGACCTGTCCGGCCGCCCGGTGCAGGCGGTGCTGCTGGACCGGGTGGACGCTTCCCCGGTGCAGGTGCAGGCGGCCGACCGGCTGCTGGCCGAGCATCCCCTCGGCACGCCGCCGCTGTGACCACGGTGGACCGGCGGCGGCCTGCGTGGCCGCCGCGCACTGGTTGGCCGCCGCGCCGATGTCGCCGCCGACGCGGCCGGGATCGCCCGCCGAACGTGTTCTGCCACGCCGACGACATCGAGGTGGTGCCGGTGCAGGTACCCGGCCAGGTGGGTAGAGACGACCCTCGGCGAGCAGGCCCCACCCCGCGAGGTCGTCCTGGAAACTGCTCGGATGGTGAGCAACGTGCCAGTCCCCGCACCGGCTGCGCGAGATCACACGCCACATCGGTGTATGCCCATCAATGGGTGTCATGCTGGAGGTATCCCTCTCGTTGGCGCTTCCCCCTTCGGAGGTGGACCATGAGTCCGAACCTCGTCCAGCGCCTGTCCGCTGAGGCACTGGGCACCCTTCTGCTGGTGTACTTCGGCGCCGCCGCGACACTCGCGGCGACGGCAGGAGCCCTCGGCACCGCCATCGCCTACGCCGTCGCGCTGGCCCTCGCGGTGTGGGCCTTCGGCGCCGTGTCCGGCGCGCACGCCAACCCCACCGTCACCATCGCCCTGGCCGCGCGGGGCCGGTTCGCCTGGCGCGACGTCCCCGGCTACGTCATCGCCCAGGTCGTCGGCGGGATCCTGGCCGGCCTGCTGGCCTGGGCCACCTACGGCAAGGCCGGCGTCACCCGCGGCCTGGGCGGGGCGGTACACCTCAACCCCGCCGCCACCGTGCTGGTCGGCCTGGTCGTCGAGGCCCTCGCCGCGTTCCTGCTGGTGCTGGCCTACTACGCGCTATTCGTCGAGGAACGGGTCAGCCGCGGCGCGGCCGGCCTCGGTGTCGGCCTGGCCTATGGCACCGCCATTCTCGCCCTCGCGCCGATTACCGGCGCCTCGGCGAACTTCGCCCGCACCTTCGGCACCGACCTGTCCCTCGCCTGGGGTGGCGGCCACGCCTACTGGGGCGACCTGTGGATCTACGCGGTGGGCCCGCTGGTCGGCGGCATCGTGGCGGTGTACGTCTACGACGTGCTCATCGCCGGCCGGCCGCTGGCCGCAGCGTTGACCCGCCGGGTCACCACCCGCCCGGCCGGCCCCGCCGCGGCGCACCCGGCCTGACCGCGCCGCGCGCCATCGCCGTGGCCCCGCCCCAGGGTGGGGCCACCCGTCTGCCATCCGCGCCCGACCCCGGGGACACCGCCCAGGCGGTCGCGGGTGCCTTCCCGCACGCCCCGGGGCCGGCGCCTGATGGCGTTGCCGCTGCGGCATGGCCGCACTCCCGTCGCGGCCGCCCCGGCGCATAGACTGTCTCACCAACGGCGATGCGGCGGTGGCGGGAGGTGCCGGCGGTGGAGCGGCCGGGTTGGGCCCCCATAGAGGTCGACATCGACCGGCCGGCGGCCTCACGGATCTACGACTTCTTCCTCGGCGGTGCGCACAACTTCGCGGTCGACCGGGAGGTGGCCGACCGGGCGGTGGCGCACATGCCCGAGCTGCCGATGGTGCTGCGGGCGGGCCGGTCGTTGCTGCGCCGCATGGTGTGCTTCCTGGCCGCCGAGGCGGGTATCCGCCAGTTCCTCGACCTGGGCTCGGGCATCCCCACGGTCGGCAACGTGCACGAGATCGCCCAAGCGGTCGACCCGACCTGCCGGGTGGTCTACGTCGACATCGACCCGGTCGCGGTGGCCCACTCCCAGGCCATCCTGGCAGGCAACCGGTACGCCACCGCGGTCCGGGCCGATGTGCGCCACCCGCTGTGCATCCTCGCCCAGCCCGAGGTCCGCGCCCTGCTCGACCTCGACCAGCCGGTCGCGGTCCTGCTGATCGCGGTGCTGCACTTCCTCCCCGACGCCGACGACCCGGCCGGCGTCGTCGACCAGCTGCGCCGCGCGGTCGCCCCGGGCAGCTATGTGGCCATCGCGCACAGCAGCGACGAGGGCACCCCGCCCCGCGGCATGGACGCCGCCCGGCAGGTGTACGCCCGCGCCGACAACGAGGTCATCGCGCGGTCGAAGGCGCAGATCGAGGCGTTGTTCACCGGCTGGGAGCTGGTCCCACCCGGCGTGCAGCGCGCCCCGCTGTGGCGGCCCGACCCCGGCGAGCCGCCACCGCCAGGCGCGGCCCAGTTCCCCGGGTTCGCCGGCGTGGCCCGCAAAAGCTGACCCGGTCCAGTGGGCCTGCGCATCCGCGGTTCGCGCACCCAGCTGTCACGAGCACCAGGATGTGCCCACCCGACGCGTGGCCTCGACACGGCGCGGCCACCCCGCCCAGACTGGACCGGTGACCGACGGCGCAGCCAGGAAAGATGCCGTCTGCTGCGGGGAAGGCGGCGCTTGGGCGCCGCCAGCCGGGAAGCCATTGGTGATCGGCTGCATGCTGTGCCCGCGGTCGCCGACCTACTGGCGGACACACCGAGCCGATGGGAAGCCGTACCAGCCGGTCCCGCCGCTGGGAACCGGTCGCGTCTGACCCGGCGAACGCCCGGTCACCCCCTGATGTGTCTGCGCCGGCTGGGTAAGTCACGGTGGGGAACGCCGGATAGATCACGACCCCGTACGCCATGTGGCGGTCCCCGGACTTCACCGACGTTCCCGGCGCCCGGACCACCGACAGGTATCCGTGATCTCAGATTTACCGAGGGCCGGGCAGGGACCGTGCCGGGTACGAGCCGCACATCGAACAGGACGGTGACTCGTGCCGCATCACGGCTTGCGCGCCACTCCACAGAACACAGCCAGGTCGGTGGCGGGCCGGACGTGCTGGGCTCGGGCCGCTGCCCCCGCCACTGCGGGTGGAGACCACGCCGGGCTCCGGCAGTTCCAGACGGTCGAAGAAGCGTGCGATCGGGTCAGAGCTGCGCAGGCAGTGGGTGTCACCGGCGTCGCTGCGGATGCGCGCGCCCTCGACACCGCGCTCGTTGGTGTCGGTGCCGTCGTTGATGACCAGGTAGCTGCCGGACGGCACCGCGGCGACGAGGCGGTTCACGATCGAACGGGCCTCGTCGGTGTCCAGGACGTTGCCCAGGATGCCCGGCATCATCAGGGCCACCGGCTGGGCGAAGTCCAGCGTCCGGGCCGCATCCTGCACAATCTTGTCCGGGTCGCGCGCGTCGGCGTCGATGTAGTCGGTGGCGCCCTCGCCGGTGCTGGTCGGCAGGGCGCGGGCGTGTACCAGCACGAGCGGGTCGTTGTCGACGTAGTGCCCCCGCGACTGCGCGGCGACCTGCTGGGCGACCTCGTGGGTGTTGTTGGCGGTGGGCAGGCCGGTGCCGATGTCGAGGAACTGGCGGATGCCCGCCTCGCCAGCGAGGTACTTCACGGCACGGACGAGAAACGCCCGGGACTCACGGGCGATCTCGACGATTTCCTGATAGACCTCACGGACCTGGTCGCCGACCGCCCGGTCGGCGGCGAAGTTGTCCTTGCCGCCCAGCCAGTAGTTCTACACCCGCGCACCATGCGGGACACCGATGTCAATCTTGGATACGTTAGTCGTGGCCGGAGTTGGCCGAGCTGCCGGTCATCTCTGCACCCCTTCGACTCCACGCTGGGTCGGCGGTCGTGACCCTACGCGGGAGCATGGCCTTCCGCGTCCTGCCCTACCACCGCGTGCCCGGTGGTCGTGTACCGCGCAGCCGGACACGGGCCGCGCCGACGACTGGCGCCCCGTATCCCGCGGGACGCCAGCATCGCCGCGGCGCAGCCGGGATTCAGCGCGACGGCGCCCGGCCGCCGGCTCGGCGCGGTGCCCCAGCGGCCCCCCGGCCGGTGACCTCGCCGAATCCGAGGACCTCGTCCATCACGGCGACCCGCCCGTCCCGCGGGCGCGCGAGAACCGCGACACGGTGACGATCCGCGTGGACAAGCGGCCGTCGGACCAACACCGTCGCGGCCCGATCATCCGTGGCGCTGGCGACCAGCAGCGCTCTGGCACAACATGCCAGCCCGCCGCGTCGGCCCGGTTGGTCGGGCCGGTCTGGCTGTCACCCGCTGGTGTTGTCCGGGCCGGGCGTGGGCAGCAACAGCAGGTCGTTGTTGACCGCGGCCAGCACGGCGGCGTCGGTGTCGCGTTGCCCGTGCTGTTCGCCGCATGGGCACGACGACCAGGTCCCGGCGCGGAGCTGGTCGCCGAACACCCGCAGGGTGGTGCGGGTCCAGGCCACGACGTCGGCGCCGACGGTGACGATCTGGCCGTCGGGTGGGGCCTCGTGGATGGCCAGGCCGAGCCCGCTGACCGCCTCGGCGGCCTGCCGCAGGTCCATCGCCGGTACCGGCTGCTGGTGGTCGCCGTTGGTGGTGGCGTACAGCATGGCCTGCCCGAGCGCGGCCACCAGCCGGCCGGCCACCCGGGCGGCGAAATGCTCCGGCGGTCCGGCCGGCGTGGCGGCGCGGGCTTTCACGTCGGCCATCATCGTGGTGGCCATCTGCCGGCCCCACTCTTTTCCGGACCACGACGAACTTCTATGGAAGCCCCGATCCCAAACGACGTTGGAGGGTGACAGCAGCCGACCGACCGTCAAAGCGGCTTAGCCCTCATTCGGAGACGGAGCTGAGGTGTGCTGGTCCTCGGTAGCGAGTGAGACTGGTCGTGCCGTGCTGCTCATCGCCACCGTTGCCCACTCACCGGCCACCGCCCGGGCCGCGCCGATCAACTTCGCCCAACGTACGGTCGGCGACGACGAAGCGGCGCTTGCGGCGATCTTCGACCGGTTCAGCCGGTGGCAACCCCACGGGTGATCATGCAAGTGACCGCGCTGGTCGCCGCGCCGTGTGCGCTTGGCGCCTTCCCGAGCTGACACAGAGGGGACCCTGCTGTCGGCGTCCGGGTGACTGTGCTCGACCAGGTACAGCCGAACGTGCACAGGTGGGCGATGCACAGCGCATGGGCGAAGCAGACGGCCGCCTGCCGAGCGCCACCGAACTCGCGTTGAGTCCGCGAGGGCGTCCGGGAGCGTGCAGCCACCAGGTTTTCCGTAACACTCGGTACCTCACGGACAGGCCGTGCGGGTCAGGATGCGCACGGATCAGCCGATGAGCGTGCGCCTTTGCGCAGAGTGCTGATCCGAGGCTGCGCAACTTTGTTCACGTCCGAATCCTGGCGTGAACCAGCCGAGTCGTTCGGTGCGGTTTCCGGGAGAGGTGGGAGCGGGGTCCCGAACGGTTGGTGGCGACGCCGAGGCTGTGCAGGGCGGTCAGGGAGAGTAGAGGACCGACGCCGGTGGCGGCGTGGAGCATTGGGCTGTCGGTTGGGGACGGCGGCGGGCAGTCCTGGCTCACGCCACGCGGGCGGAGTCGGCGACCGGCAGCCGGGCCAACCCTCCGGTACCGGTGACTGGCGGCCGCGAGCCAGCGAAGACCGCGTCCACCAGGCAGCGGGCCCAGCGCATGCGCGCGACCGCGTTCTCGGGGTGATCGCCGAACTCCTGGGCCACCCGCTCGGCGCAGCCACGGCTGCCGAATGCGCGAACGGCGCGGGTAACGGCCTCCCGTACCTGCGCGGGTCCCGCTTCGTCGGAGGGCTGCAGGGCTGATACGAACAATGCGCCTGACCGAACAACGTTGATGTTGAGGTGGTGCGCTACCCGCTCCATCGCAGGCCTCCTCACGTTGACGGATCCAGCCGATGAATGTCTTGGACGGTGTCGTTTATGCGTCGCGCAGCCGCAGCAGCAGGCCGCCGGCGAGGAGCGCGGCGGCGGCCCAGGCGGTGAGTACGCCGAGGCCTGCCCAGGGGCTGATGGGCAGGCGGCTGAGACCGGTGGTGGCCTGGATGGCGAGCCCGGCGCTCATCGGCCCGATCTGCTGGAGGTGCCGCTGCCAGTCCGGGTTGGTGACCACGGCGGCGATGATCGGGAAGAGGTAGAGCAGGCCGAGGACGATTCCGATGGCCGTTGCGGAGTCCCGGACGGCGGTGGCGACGCCGAGGCTGAGCAGGGCGATCAGGGCGAGGTAGAGGACCGACCCGGCGGCGGCGCGCAGCACCGGGCTGTCGGCCAGGGACAGCGGTGGGTAGCCGTGCGTGGGGGTGAAGCCGTTGCCGGGCAGGATGAGCCGGCCGGCCACCACCGATCCGAGTACGGTGATGGTCCCGGCAGCCAGCACCAGACCGGTGACTACGACCGCCTTGGCGGCCAGAACGGTGCATCGGCGGGGCATCGCCGCGAGGCTGACGCGGATCATGCCGGTGCTGTACTCGCCGCTGATCGCGAACACGGCGAGGATGGCGACGACGGCCTGGCCGAGGTCGATCCCGGTGAGGCTGATCTTGGCGGTGTCCAGGTTGCAGCCCGCGGAGTGGCATTTGGTGGCGGCTGCTGCCGCGGCACTCACCGCGATGGTCAGCGCGATGGTGCCGAGCAGCAGCCAGCTCGTGTCCGGTACGGTGCGCAGCTTGGTCCATTCGGCGTGCAGCGCTTCGCGCATGCTCGCCGGGTACGGGTGTGGTGCCGGCCTCATGTGTCCCTCCGGCGCAGCAGGTAGGTGGCCAGGCCAAGGGCGAGCGCGGCGTAGCCGCACAGCACGGCGAAGCCGGCCCACGGTGCGAGGGGGAAGTAGCCGGCCGACGGCGTGTGGGCGACGGTGACCTGCGGGTACTGTGTGAGGCTTTGCTGGATGGCGAAGGCGGCGGCCGGGGTGAGCCGCAGCAGCCACTGCGAGACTCCGACGGGCAGGACGGAGGCGACCGCGAGGACGTACGGCAGGACGATCGCCACGATGACGGCGGTGACCGCCGCGGCGCTGCGCCGCAGGATGGCGCCGACGGCGAGGGTGAGGACGGCGGCGACGGCGAGCAGCGCCGCGGTACCGGTCATCACCCGCAGCTCGGTCAGCCGTGTCACCGGGACGATCTGGTTGCCGTTGGCGCGCAGTATCCGCTCGCCGAGCGGGACCGCGAGGGCGGTGGCGACCAGTCCGGCGACGAAGGTGACCGAGCCGATCACGGCGGCCTTGGCCGCCAGCATCCGGCCGCGGCGCGGGCTGGCGGCCAGGGTGGTGCGGATCAGGCCGCGCCGGTACTCGGCGGTGATGAACAGCGTCGCCACCACGATCACCGCGATCAGCCCGGCGAAGGCGCCGAGGAGGGTGCGCTCGATCCCCCTGCCGGCGTCCACCAGCGGCGCGATGTCGCCGGACCCGGTCACCGTGAACGTGCCGCCGGACTGCTCAACCCCTGCCGCACGGTGGTAGCGCTCCCAGTCGGTTTCTCCGGCGCCGCCGACAGCGTCCCCGCGCCACGCGCCGGAAGCGTTGCCGTGCAGGCTGACCTGGTCGAAGACCGCAGAGGCCTGGGTGAAGTGCACCTGGAATCCCCCGCCGACACTTTGGGAGACCTGCACGTCGCCGGGGGAGGCGACGAACAGCCCGGTCTGCACCGTGGATGACAACCCGGCCAGGGTGGCCGTGCCGACCGTGCTCCAGTGCGCGCCGTCGGTGGACTCGTAGCCGGTGAGCGTGTCACCGGTGCGGGTCAGCCGCAGCCAGCGCGGGGACGCCGCGGAGACGACGCCGGGGTGGCCGGCCGTGTCGTGGGTGTAGTTGTACTGCATCCGCACCCCGTGGGCGCCGGTGATCATGACAGCCGCGTAGGCCGATCCTTGGGTGGTGTTGGCTTTGATGATGATCCCGGCCTTGGTCCACGGCTCGACGCCGTCGACGATGGCGTTGGGGTTGGACTGGGGGTAGGTGATGATGCCGGTCAGTGAGGTCACCCGCGCGGTGATGCTGCCTTCTCCGGTCAGCGACTGGTGCGCGAAGTAGAACTTGTCGGTCACCTGTTCGCCGTCCGGCCCCACCGGAACGGAGGGGCAGGTCTGACCGCCCGGACCGGGCAGGCAGGACGAGTGGGTACCCAACGCGGCGAGCACCCCGACCAGCACCGTGACCAGCACCGCGACGGCCATGCCGATGACCCAGCCGCGGACCGTGCGGAGCTTGGTCCACTCCGCGTGCAGCAGTTGCGGGAAGCCGTCGCGTCCGGCCCGCAGCCCGGAGCGGTACGGGTTGATGGTGCCGGTGGTCATCGCGGCGCCTCCTCGGCCGTAGCGGCGCGGAACTCGACCGCGTCGCGGGTGAGTTCCATGTAGGCCTCTTCCAGGGTCGCGCGGTGCGCGGATACCTCGGAGAACGGCACCGTGCTCTCGCCGAGCAGCGCCACGATGCGCTCGGGCGCAAGCCCGCAGACGGTGAGCGTGTCGCGGCCGGTGGCGGCTACGGTGGCGCCGGCGTGGGCCAGCACCGTCATCGCCTCCGATCGGGCGGTGGTGCGCAGCGTGACCCGGCCGTCGGACGCGGCCGCGATCAGGTCCGCCACGCTGGTGTCCGCGACAAGCCGGCCGCGGCCGATCACCACCAGATGGTCGGCGGTGTCCTGTAGCTCGCTCATCAGGTGGCTGGATACCAGCACGGCGCGGCCCTGCCCGGCCAGCGAGGTCAGGAAGCCGCGCATCCACACGATGCCCTCGGGATCCATGCCGTTGAACGGCTCGTCGAACATGAGCACCGGCGGGTCGCCGAGCATCGCCGCGGCGATCCCGAGCCGCTGCCGCATGCCCAGCGAGTAGCCGCCCGCCTTGCGTCGGGCCGCGGTCTGCAGCCCGGCCTGCTCGATCACCTCGTCGACCCGCCGGGCGGTCAGGCCCTGCGAGTGGGCCAGCCACAGCAGATGGTTCCTGCCGCTGCGGCCCGGCTGCAGCGCGCCGGCGTCCAGCAGCGACCCGACGTGGCTTAGCGGGTGCCGCAGGCTGCGGTAGGGCCGGCCGCCGATCAGCGCGCTGCCCTCGTCGGCGGCGTCCAGGCCGAGGATCACCCGCATCGTGGTGGATTTCCCGGCGCCGTTCGGGCCGACGAAGCCGGTGACCTGCCCCGGCTTGACCGTGAACGACAGCCCGTCCAGGGCCACCGTCGACCCGAACCGCTTACGCAGCTTGCTAACTTCGATGGTTGCTTCCATACCAGGCACGCTAGGCAACAGCGGCGGGGGTGGTCGTCACGGTGGGGAGCCATCTTCGCCGTCGCTGACGCGAGGGACACCCGCTGCGGCGCCTCCCTCGCGTGGGGGACGGCGGTATCCCTGGCCAGGGGGACGCCGGTGGGCCAGACGGGCGGCGACAATGACCTACGTGGGCCGAGCGGACGACTGGCGCGGCAGATGGGCCGACAGGGGACGGCGGATCGGCGCGGCCCCGCGAGCGCCTGCCCTCGCCACCGGGCTGCTCGGCGTGCTCGCCGTGGCGGAGGCGCTGTGGCGGGCGGCGAGTATGCACCCGGGCGCGGCCAGCGGCGGGATCTCCGGCGGGGACTGGCCGTTCGTCGTGGTGGTCCTGGTGCTGCTCGCCCTGGCCAGCACGGCACCGCTCGGTTTCTTCTGGGCCCAGCCGGCCGCAGCCGCGGTGGCCGTCTGCGCGGCAAGCGTGCTGTCGCTGGCAGTCTTCCAGACCCTGACCGTCGCGGGCCTGGCCGCGCAGCTGGTGGTCGTCTACCGGCTCGGCCGGCACGGCTCGCAAGTGCTGGCCGTGGCGCTCGGCGCGCCGTTCCTGGCGCTGGCGCTCGCCGGTCCGGCCAGATCCGAGGTCCGGATCCTGACGGTGCTGCTGGCCTCGCTAGCCCCGGCGGCGGGCTGGGCGGGGATCGCGCAGCGGGCGCGCAGCGAGGCCCTCGAAAACGCCGTCGCCCACGGGGTCATCGCCGACACTCTGCTGGAGCACACCGCGCGGGGGGAACGGGCGCGCATCGCTCGCGAGTTGCACGATGTGGTCGCCCACCATATCTCCATGGTCGCGGTGCAGGCGGAGACGGCCCGGCTGACCACCCCTGGCATGCCCGCCGCCGGGGCGCAGCGGCTGTCCGCGATCGGCGACACCGCGCGTGCCGCGCTGACTGAGATGCGGCGACTGCTCGGCGTACTGCGCGAAGACGCCCACACAGACGCCGCGGACCGGCGACCCCAGCCCGGTCTCAAACAGCTCATCGACCTGCTCGACGAGGCACGGGACGCGTCCGGGACGAGCACCCGTCTCGTCCTGCGCGGCCCGCCGGCGACGCTCGCGCCAAGCGTCGAGCTCGCCGCCTACCGCATCGCCCAGGAAGCTCTCACCAACGCCCGGCGCCACGCCCCGGGCGCCGCCGTCGACGTGGAACTGCGCTACACCGACGATGCCCTGCAGGTGCGCATCCGCGACAACGGACCCGGCGCTCCCCCCACCGCACCGGCCGGCGGCCACGGGCTGGCCGGCATGCGAGAACGCGCCACCGCCGTAGGCGGCCAGCTGACCACCGGCCCCGCCGCCGGCGGCGGGTTCCTCGTCGAGGCCACCCTGCCCGCCAAGACCGAGGCACCCGGATGAGCGCCACGCCGCCGGCCGTGCGGATCGTCGTCGCCGACGACCACCAGGTGGTCCGCGAGGGCTTCGCCGGGATGCTCGACACCCAGCCCGACTTCACTGTCGTCGGCACCGCCTGCGACGGGGCCGAGGCGGTACGGATCTGCCGCCAGCTGTCCCCCGACGTCGTCCTGATGGACGTGCGCATGCCTGGCATGGACGGCATCGAAGCCACCAGGCAGCTGGCCGGCACCGGCGAAGGCCGGCCGCGGGTCCTCATCCTGACAACCTTCGACCTGGACGAGTACGTCTACGACGCGCTACGCGCCGGAGCCAGCGGCTTCCTGCTCAAGGACGTCACCGCGGAGCGGCTCTTCGACGCGGTACGCGTTGTCGCGGCCGGCGAGGCGCTGCTCGCGCCAACCGTCACCCGCCGCCTCATCAGCGAGTTCGCCCGGCTGCGCCCCAACCCGGCCGCCAAATCCACGGCCACGCTCGCCGCGCTCACCCCCCGCGAGAGGCAGGTCCTGCGGCTGGTCGCCGAGGGCCTATCCAACGCGGAAATAGCCGAACATCTTGTCGTCACCGAGGAAACCGTCAAGACACACGTCAGCCACCTGCTGAGCAAGCTGGGGCTGCGCGACCGGACGCAAGCCGTCGTCACCGCCTACGAGTCAGGACTGGTCGTACCCCGCTCAACCGGGCCGGGCTAGTGCGGCCGCGTTTTTCCGCCGAGGATAGCCGTCGACTGCTTGCTGCCCATCCGCTCAGCAAACAGACCGAGCGTCGTCACGAATGCACCGGGCAAACGGACGGAACACCGCGGGCTACAAGCTCGATGGCGTGAGCAGCCGCAGATACTCATGGACGTCGGCGCACGACATGGCCAATCTGGGTGCCCATCGCCGGAGAACACTTGCTGGCCCACGCACGCCAAAGGGTAGCCGCGCGTGGCCGCGCTGACCGACCCAACACGTCCCGAACGCATCCGGTCAACGCTGCGCCCAGCACTGCGCGCCGACCGCACAAATCGCGATCTGGCGACCTGTATGCATGACTATGCAGGCAACGGTGATCGCCGAAGCGCACGGAAATGCCGCGACCCGCGCGTTACCAAACGTGACCGCCTGTGGTTGGTGGTCAAGCGCACGGTCGTGCCGAGAAGCGTGCGTTGCTGGGCAGCCCGACGGCGATGGCCTTCGCGGCGACGCCGACCTCAACGAGGTGTGGGCCTGCGTTGGACGAGGCTCGGCTGCGGTCACGGCGCCCTCCTAGTCGCTGGTAGACCGAGGTTGGTCGCACCGTTCCGGCTGATGGTCCGGTCAAGGTTGACGAGTTTCTGCTCGGCTGCGTTGAGGCTGGTCCGCAGACCGTTGACCTCGCCGAGCCAGCCGTTGTTGCGGGCCTCGGCGATCCGATCGTTGAGGTTGCGGATGATCTCGATCAGTCTGCCGCGTTGGTTGGGATCGACCCGCAGCATGGAGCAGCGGACGGGGCATGTTCGTGCTTGCACGGGGTGCCGTATGGGCGTCCGCAGGTGCCGAGTTCGAGCTTGCGGATCTCGAAATGGGCGTGGAATTCTCGGATCTCGTCGTCGGTGGGTTCGCGATACTCCTCTTCCGGTCGGACGGCGCGGCGGGCGTCGAGGAAGGTGCGGTAGCTGCGGATCAGGTCGTCCTGGAACACCGCGGTGTACCGCTGCGTGGTGGCGATGTGGGCGTGGCCGAGCAGGCGGGCGACGATGTGTACCGGCAGAGCGGCTGACCGGTGGCAATGCGCAGCCCGGTGCGGGCGAGGGTGGCGTTGAGTAGTTTCGTGACGATGTGGGGGCCGATCACCGGCTCGCGCAGGACCCGGGCTCGTTGGAACAGGTGCGGCAGTGCCGGACCGGTGACGCATTCGTGGTGGTCGTAGCGGGCGACCAGCGGGATTGTGCCGCCGTGCTGGCTGCGCAGCCGGCTCACGATCGAGGCGAGGACGCTGGCCAGTTCGGGGCTGACCAGCAGCAGCCGTTCTTCGTTGCTCTTGGATGGGACGATCTGCAGCAGCGGGATCATCTCGCCGGTGTCCGGCAACGTGTAGGAAGTGATCGCCAACTGGGTGAGTTCGAGCAGCTCTTCGACGCGGATCCCGGTGTGCCGGAGCACCTCGATGATCGCCCAGGCCCAGAATGCGTCGTCCTCACCACGTACCAGTTCCAACTGTTCCCCGGCGTGCAGGTTCTCCACCCGGACGTGAGGAGGCGCGTCAGGGCGGCGGGTGCCCGTCGCGGCGGGAACGCGCCGGTAGCCGCTGTCCTCGTGGATGAAGGTGCCGTCCTCGTCGGTGCGCGTCGCGGCGGTCAACAGCCCGCGCATCATGGCCAGGTGCCGTTCGGCGGCGTCGACAAGCACGGGCAGGTGCGGTAGGCGTTCGCGGATACGTTGGTGGATGTCGGCCTCGGTGCGTTTACGGGCCTTGTTCACGCCGGCGGCATCGTTCTTGCCCACGGGGCTGGGCGCCGACCACCGTGCCCAGGAAGTATCCTGGAGCGCCATCTCGGCGATGTCGAGGTAGAAGGCGCGGACGGCGAGCAGGACCGCGAAGCGTTGCTTGCGGGGACGGGTGGTCCCGTCCGGGCGGGTGACCACCGTGATGCGCTGCTTCCACCCCTCAGCCACCTCGGCCGGCAGATGCAGGGACGAAACGTCGGGGTGGTGACGTTCAATGTCGGCCCAGAACAGGCCGACGAGATTGCTGATGAGCGAGATCAGTGAGGCGTAGTCCAGAGTTGGCCGCCGTTCGTCGAGATAGCGGACCAGCAGGTCACGGACGGGTCTGCAACGCAGCTGGTACCGGTCGACGAGTTCGGCGGTGGGCCGCTGGCCGCGGCGCAGCACTTGCCGCAGCGGTTCGTCTGGTATGGCGCCGAGAGCGCCGAGCATCTCCCACGCCGGATACAGGCCCAGCGGTGCGGAGTTGTTCGGACGCGGGTGCTTCGCACGATATTCCAGCAGGTCTTCTGGCGTGAGCTGGTCGATGTCCCGGCCGGTGTGGAGCACGATCTTCGTCAGGGCCGTCACTCCGGTGCGGATTGCCCGGGCAGGCATCCTGCGCTCCGCGGCGAGTTGCTCCACCCGGTCGAACAGGTCCGGCCGCAGGACCTTTCTGACCAGGGTGTAGAGCTGGTTGGGTTTGTAGCTGTCGAAGAACTGGTAGCTGGGCAGCACGACGCGGCACAGCAGAAGGTAGGCCAGCCCCGCGACGATCTCATCGCGGACCGGTCGCTGCCCTCGCTGGTGGTCAACCGCGAGTATGTCGATCCAGTCGGCGTTCGTATCGGCGCCCGAGCTGATCCAGCGATCCTGCCAACCGTTGCCGGTATGGGTTTGCAGCCACCGCAGGATGACGGCGGTGCCGCGCAGCCGTTTGCCGCGTTCGCCGTTGACGGCCTTCGGCCAGGTCGGCAGGGTCGGTAGCAGCGCGAGGATCTCGTCGACTGCCATGTCGTCGATCGGCCCGACGTGGCGCCGGTCGCGGAGCTCGTCGTGGCGGGTCAGGTTGTACTTCGGGCGAGCCGCCCGCCGGCGGGTGGTCATGTCGGCGGTCATTGCGCCGCTCCACCGAGCAGGATCTGCAGATCCGCCGCGTCGTAGCCGACGGCAGGTGATGGCTGCCGCACGCGGTTGCCGGTGTCCCGCTGCGCGAGGTGTTGGTGGACGCGTCGGATGACCGCGTCGTCGTCTTCGACGAGATAGATCTGCGTGCTGGTGATGAACGCGTGCCCGAGGATGGTTTGCACGTCGCGGAGGGTCAACCCGTCGTCGCGGATCATGCGCAGCGCGCAGGTGTGCCTCAGGTCGTGCATGGTCCAGTTGGCGCCCAACGCATGATTGGCGCGGCGCAGGACGGCGCGCAGCGCATCGTAGGTCAACGGCGGCCTTTCCGACTTGCCACCGGGACGCCGCAGCGTCCGCCACAGCGGCTCGTCGGATCCGATACCACCGATGTCGTTGAGGTACAGGCGGATCCATACGAACGCCTCAGAACTGGCCGGCAGCCATTGCGGGGCGCCGGTGCCCTTGCGGATGACCCGAACGAGTTGATCGCCCCAGTCCAGATCCGCGCCGCAGATGCCCAGGATCTCCGAGGCCCGGGCTGCGCAGCTGATGGCCAGGGCGAGGATCGCCCGGTCCCGGTTGGACCGCAGCGCCCTGAATAACTCGACCCACCGGTGGTCGGGCATCGCCCGGGGACGCGCCTTGGGCACCTTCGGGTTGTAGCGCAGCCGCCCCTGTGGCGGGAACGGCTGCATCGGATCGTGGTGGGCATGCGGCCGACGGCCGGCCGACCGCTGCCGCACCACCGGGTTGACGAGCGGCCCCTCGCCGGCCTCGATCCAGAAGTCGTAGAACGCGCGGAGGACGGCGTTGCTGTGCCGGATCGTCCTCGGCGCGTACCCGTCACCGAGATACTGCTTGCCGGTGACCGGGTTCAGTTGGCCCGCCGTGGATTTCGACACCGTCCGCGCTGCCGCCCGAGGCTTCGTCGCAGATAGCAGCCACAGCACCAGGTCCCGGACCTCCGCCGACGTCGCCCGATCCCATCGCACGTCAACGGCTTGCAGGAACCGCCACCACCGGCATAGCACGAAGCAGTAGCTGCGCACACTGCCCGCCGCGTTCCCCCGCGCCACGAAATCGGCCAGAAACCGGCGGATCGGCTCCACCGGCTGGCCGGACGGATCGACCACCAACCACAACACCGGCCCTGCCGCGCGCACGACCCGCCCCCACGATGGAAGCCGAATCGACCCCAGATCGCGTTCCGACATCTCCAACATGTTCATGCAGCCCTTTCTCCTATGTAGCTGCGGAGCACGGTCTGCGGGGTGATGTGCAGGTGGGTGGCGATGGCGTCGATGCGTGCCTGGAGCTCGGCCGCGACCACGGCCGGGTCGACGCTGCCGCCGAGCTCGTCGACGGTGGCCACGAAGTCATCCACCAGGCGGGCGAACTTGCCGCGTCGGGCCACGCCGCCCCCCTCTCCCTACGTGCGGTCGCCAAGCTGGCGGTGACCATTGTGGCACTGGCTCTACCGCACGACCCGCCACGGGGTTACGCGCCGACGCGGACGGCGCCAGCGCATTGCCGCCGGTCCCGGCCGACCGGCCGGCTCACCGGTCAGGCGCGGCATCGGCTGGCGCACGGGGCCAGGTCGCCCCGGTGACGGTGCCTGCCGTCGGGTCGGTGCCGCCAGGGGCCGAATCGCATCGGGTCCGGTGCCTAGTCGCGGGTCGGCGCGAAGTAGTCGCGCAGCATCTCGTGCGACCAGGCCGCCTGGCGGACCTCGCCGCGGGGGCCCATCTCGGTAAACCAGGGCTTGATGTCGAGCACGGGCGTGCCGTCGACGGCGTCGAGGTCCTCGACGTGCAGGTCGAGTCCGTCGACTTTCAGCAGCCGGCAGCGGGAGACGCCGAGCCAGTTGATGCGGCGCATGTTGCGGTGTCCGAAGATGCCGACTTCGGGCCAGTCGGGGTTGTCGCGGGGGCGGCGGGCGCCGAGGTTGAGGTCGGTCGGGTCGGTGAGGTGGAACCGGAAGACGATCTCCAGATGGGAGAAGGCGTCCAGGCCGGCGGTGGCGGCCGGGGTGAACCGGGTGTCGTCGATGCGGATGATGGCCCGGCTGCCGCCCCAGTAGTCGTCGGTAGGCTGGATGCGTCCGCCGACCACGTGGGCGACCGGCTCGACCAGGAACGACTCGCCTGCCATGACCTTCCTTCCCGCCGCGACCGCGGCGTGTGCTGGTGTCGCGCGGATCCCGTCGCCGGGTCAGCCGCTGGTGGACAGGTAGGCGGCGGCGCGGGCGTCGAGGTCGGTGACGGCGCGGATGCCGCGGTGGCGGAACTGGGACAGCACGGCGCGCATGTCGGCGACGACCTGCCGGGTGCGCCCGGAGCGGACGCCGTCCATCGCGTCCAGCGAGCGGGACCAGGTGGCGCAGGCCTCGTCGAGGCTGCCGTGGCGGGCCTGCACGGCGCCGAGGTAGCCGAGGGTGACGGCGTGGGTGCGGGTGAACGTGGCCGCCTTGCGGGTGGCGACGCTGCGGCGGAACTGCCGCGTGGCGGCGGGCAGGTCGCCGAGGTCGCGCAGGGTGCAGGCGGTTTCGTGGGCCAGGCTGGCCTCGCCGAAGAAGAACACCCGGGCCGGTTCGTCGTCGCCTGGCGACGCGGCGGCGAGGTCGTCCTCGGCGCGGATCAGCGCCGCGGCGGCGGCCTGCCTGTCCCCGGCCGCGGCCAGGGCCCGGGCGTGCACGACGCCGAGCAGGGCCCGCTCGCGGGGGCTGGCCTGGGTGTAGCGGGGGCCGTCGATGGAGGCGGCGGCCAGGCCGAGGGCCTGCCTGGGGTGGCCGAGGTCGACCGCCTGGTGGGCCATGGCGCGTAGCACGTGCCCGGCCATCGGCGGGTCGTCGGCTTCGGCGGCCAGCTTGACAGCCAGGGTGAAGTGCGACTGGGCCACGGCGTGTTCGGCGTTGTCGAACGCCATCCACCCCGACAGGTAGGCCAGCTCGCTGGCGGCCGAGAACATCTCGCGGCGGACCCGCCCGTCGGGGAAGTGCCCGCGCAGGTAGCCGGCGACGTCCGAGGTCAGGTACTGCACGACGGCGGTGCGGGCGTGTCCGCCGCCGCGGCGCTGGTCGACCCGGGAGAACAGGCCGACCATGTCCCGCACCGCGTCCAGGTCGCCGCGGCCAACCGTTCGGGCTGCGGGGGTGGCGCGGGCGGCGCCCCGCTCCGCCGTGCGCGCCCACCAGGGATCGTCGGGCAGGGCGAGCGCGGCCGTCGAGTAGACGGCGCTGCCCAGCACGGTGCGGCGGTCCATGTCCGTGTCGTATCTCCCGAGATCGGCCAGCGCGACCAGCGTATCGACGTCCCAGTCCGGGCCGGCCGGCCAGCAGGCGGCGTCCGCGCCCAGACCGATCTCGTCGAGGGTGACGACCCGGCCCAGCCGCCGCGACAGCGTCTCACACAGGATCCGCGGCGCCCGCCCCGACGGTCGGGAGCCACCGATCCAGTGGGTGACGTGGGACTTGCCGACACCCGCCAGCTCGGTGGCGCCGGACTCGATGGCCACCCGGACGAACGCGCGGGCGGCCTGGGCGTGTGACCAGCCGGTCTGGGCGATGACGGCGGCGAGCCCGGCATTGCCACGTGCCTGCGCCATCGAAACCCAACCCCCCACATAGATGATCTTTCACCGGTTTCACCGGGGCCGGTGGCGTCACAGCGTACCCACGCGCGGTGATCCACGGTTGGCTGAACGTACCCACGGCATCCGATTTCCGGGAGTCCGCGTCGAGCGGTCGGGGCACACGAGCCGGTCGGCCGGTCCGCCAGCACTCTCGCCTCGGACCCGTGGGCCCGGGAACCGACGACAGGCTCCCCGGCGGTACGCGACGGTCGGGTCCGTGCCGCCGGGTGAACCGGGCGGACACGCCGCGACCGGGGCACGCTTCGGCTTCGGCTGCGGCGGCAGGTCACGCGCGGCGTGTCCGCCCGCAGCACGACGGCTGGTCGGGACACAGCGACCGAGGACCGGCAAGACCCGCCCGCGGCCGCGGGCCGGTCCGGCGCGGACGGGACGGGACGGGACGGGACGGCGAGACGATGACGACCTACGACACGGGAACGGCCGAGCAGCAGCTGGCCGCGGCAAAACGCGTGCTCGACACGCACATCACCTCCCGCGCGGACGGCCAGTGCCTGGCGTGCGGAGTGCCGGGGCCGTGCCACAAGCGTGAGAACGCCGTGGTGATCTTCTCCCGGACACTACGGACCCCGCGTCGCCATCCCGCCGCGACCAGCCGCGCGCTGGTCGGTGCCCGCCGCCCAGCCGTTGGTCGCCTGCCCGGCCGGCCTGTCCAGCCGCCGACCGGCGAATGAGCCGGCGGCCGGCAACTCGTCTCGGTGCGAGCGCGTTGTGGCGGATGGACAGGACAGGCCCGTGAGCGGCGGCCCGACCACCGACGGGATCGAGCGTGTGCTCGCGGACGCCGCGACGGTCGCGCGGCAGCACGTGCCCGACCGCGACGGCTGGTGCGTGGGATGCCTCCAGGTGTGGGGCCGGCTGGTCTCATACCCGTGCACCCAAGCCGAATGGGCGGCGGCCGTATTCGCGGCGCCCGACCTGGGCGGTCGATCAGACCATGATCCGCCCGGACCGGCCGGACCCGGCCAGGCCCTTTGACGCTTGAACCGTAGGGGCGGGCGGGCACTCGGCCGGCCGGGACCGCGGAGTCCAGACCAGGTCTGTCCGGCGGTTGCCTGCGCCGCGGTCCCGTGATCGGGTTTGCATGCTGTCCCGACCCGCCCCCGGTACGCGTCTACGAGCCCACGGCGGCGGACCTGCTCCAGCGCCGTCGCACCGGGCCGTGCCGGCACCGCCCGCCCGTGCCACTGGATAGCGCCGACCTGCTGGCCGGCGAGCCGGCGCGGCGGATGCTGCCACCGCTCGGTCACGAATCGTCGAGCCGAGATCCGGGAACCCGAATCCGGAGGCCGGGTGGCGCGGGGCCGCAGCCCTCGGCCCGCGGCGTAGCGCCGATCGGCGGGTCGGCCGTCGCCGCCACTACCGGCGTAGCAGGTGCAGGACGCGCAGGCTCCACCAGACGGTGGCGGCGGTGGTGTAGATGATGCCGAGCACGCCGGTGGCGGGGTAGCCGGCGATCAGCGCGGTGAACATGGCCAGCGGTGCGGCGATGATGATCCGCAACGTGGTGGACCGGGCGAGGGCGAGGGCGGCGCCGATGCCGAGGAGCAGCCCGCCGCCGTGGCCGATGACGGTGTTGAGCGCGGCGTTGGTGGGGTACATCGGGGCGGTGATCGAAAACTCGATCAGGAACATGCCGGCCGCGGCGCACAGGACCGAGGTGGGCGGGAAGGCCAGCCAGCGGTCCCACGACCCGGCCGGGGACCGGCCGAGGCGGACGATGAGCAGGGCGGTGGTGGCGGCGATCGCGGCGATGGGCAGCGGGGGCAGCAGCGCCCAGCGCAGGAACGGGCCGTTGGGCAGGCCGAAGTAGATGGCGCCGGTGACCGCGTAGAGGCCGGCGACGGCCAGGCCGAGCGCGGCGGCGCCGAGCAGCCCGGTGCCGATCTGCGCACCGTGCGCGGTCAGGTCCTGCTGCCGGGACGCGGGCGCGACGGCGGGCAGGGTCGCGGCGATGAGGGTGGCGGCGACCAGCGACGCGATGAGGGCGAACACCGCGGCCATCGCCAGTTCGCCCCAGTTGGCCTGCACGTAGGCGTACTGCGGGTTGCCGCCGGCGCCGGGCTCGTAGCGGGCGGTGAGGTAGGCGTGGGCGACCAGCGTGAGGGATGCGAGGCCGGGGATGAGGATGCCGGCGGCGCGGCGGATCGGCGGTCCTGGTTCGGGTGCCGGCGCGGGGGCCTGGCCGGTCTCGGTGGGGGTGGTGGCGTGGACGGCGCCGAGGGCGGCGGCGCGTTGCGGGTCGGGCACCACGGCGGGTGCGACGCCCGTGGACAGGTGGAGTTCGTCGCCCAGCAGCTGGGCGACCTGGGGTAGGTGGGCGCCGCCGCCGACGCAGTACACGCCGGTGAGCTGGTCGGCGGGGATTTCGGCGGCGTCGACGGCTTGCCGGGTGGCCGCGGCGGCGGATCGCAGGACCGGACCGACAAGGTCGGCCAGGCCGGCGGTGGTGAGCACGACCGCGGGGTGTGGGGGTGGCATCGGCACCAGCACGCCGCTGGCGTGTGTGAGGGACTCTTTCGCGATGCGGGCGCTCTCGCGCAGTGGCCACGGGTTGGGTGCGGCGGCCGGTGGCGGGTCCGGGCCGGTGCCGGCGGCTGTGTCGGCCGCTTGGACGAGGGCGGTGAGGTGCTCGGCGAGGGCGTGGTCGAGCCGGTCGCCGCCGGCGTCGGGGGCGTCCACGGTGGCCAGCACCTCGAACCCGGACGGGCCGCGGCGCAGCACGGTGGCCTCGAACCCGGCGCCGAAGTCGGCCACCGCCACAAAGGCGCCGACCGGGATGGCGGTCCCGGTGGCCAGCAGGTGCTCGGCGACGGCGACCGGGGCCTCGACCAGGGTCGGCTCGGGCAGGCCGGCGCGGTGCGCGGCCCGGCGCAGCAGGGTGCGCCGCCGCGGCCCCCACCCGGCCGGCACCACCATCCGCACCTCGCCGGGCGGCACACCGGCAATGCTTCGGGCCTCGTCGGCCACGCGGCGCAGGGTGGCCGCGATCAGGTCCAGGACGGGCGCCGTGCGTGACCCCAGGGTCAGGTCGCCGGCGGTGACGCGCCGCAGCGGGGCCGGCTCGAACCCGTCGGGTTCCGACCCGGCCTGCTGCCAGGCCTGCACCCCGGTCAGGATCTCCCCGTTCGCGCCGATGCAGACCGCGCTGGGTAGCAGCGACGCGCCGTCGAACAGCACCGGCAGGTACCGGCCGTCGGGCCAGCCGAGCACCGCGACGGTGCCCGCGGTGCCGTAGTCGATGCCGAGCCGAGGCTCCCCCGTGCTCACGACCGCAGTCATACCACCGGCGTGCGACATCGTCAGCCAGGTGTCTGGTCCGGGCCCGCCGGCTTGTCCCTATCGCGTGCGCCGGCCGGCCGGGCCGATCGCCGCCCGATCCCCCAAGGGCGGGATCACCCGACGCAGGACGTCTATCCGTTTTGCTCGTCTTCCTGGAAACGGCGCCGTACCTGCCTGGTGGGCCAGCGGCAGGGCGAAACCGTGCCGGCACCACCGGTACCACGGTGATCAGCCCGCCGGCTGAGGCGATCGACGCGGCGGCCCGTGCTCCTCGCCCGCCGCGTCCATGGTCAGGGTTGTCCGGCGCACCGGTGACGCGGACGCTGGCGGGTGGTGGGCGGGAGCTGCGATGGGGGTGTAGAGCGACCAGGGCTGATGCGAGAGTGGACGGATGCGGCGGTACGCCCGTGGAGCTGAACCCGCCGCGCGGGTCGGGCGCGGCGCGTGGATGCCGCCCAGCCACCGCGCCGGCGCCGCGCGGTGCTGGCCCGACGCCACCGGTCCGGTTGCCGGCCGGCGGCCGGGACTGCCGTGGAGGCGGCGATGATCGTTGGGCTGCTGCGCCGGTTGTGGTCGCTGGCATGGCTGCTGGTGCTGCTGGTGGGTGTGCCGGCCGGCCTGGTGCGCCTGGTCGGCTGGCCGCTGCCCGACCACTGGCCCACCAACCAGGAGTGGCAGGTGTGGCTGGACCGGCCGCTGACCCGCACCAGCCTGCTCGACGGCGCGGCGATCATCGGGTGGCTGCTGTGGGCGCTGCTGGTCTACGCCGTCGTGGTCGAGATCCTGACCCGCGCCCGCCGGGTCGTCCGGGCGGCGGCCCGGCTACGGCTGCCGGCGCTGCCGAGTCCGTTGCAGGCCACCGCCAGCGGCATGCTCGGCGCGGCGGTGTTCGGCATGCCGACCGGTTCAGCACACCCGCCCGCCCCACCGGCCGCGCCACCCCCGGCCCCCGCTGCGTTGCTGCCGGCCACAGCAGACGCGCCGGTCGCCGTGGCCGAGCCGGACGGTCCCGCCGTCCAGCCGGTTCTGGCCGGGCACCCGACGGTCGGTGAACGTGCCCCCGACCTGCGGGGGCGTGGGGTGGCGCTGCCCGACGGCGGGTGGATCACCGACCAGACCGCCCACGCGATCGCCGCGGCCGCGGCCGTGGTGTGGTGGCGACGCCGCCACGACTACCTGCCCCGCCCACCCACCGGCGCGGACCGCGACGATGCCGACCTGGCCCCACTGCCGCCCACGGTCACCACCGCGCAGGACGTCCTGCACGGTCGCGAGCGTCCCGATGACGGTCCGGAAGACACCGACGACGCCGCGCACGACGGCGGGGTGGTGCCGGCCGGTGATCGGGCCGGCCGGCCGATCGGGCTCGGCGACCTACCCCCGGGTGGGGTGGGGCTGACCGGCACGGGTGCCTACGCCGCCGCCCGCGGCATCGTGGCGGCGGTGCTGCTGTCGGCCGGGCCCTGGCAGCACCCCGGCGATCCGCAGCTGATCACCACCGCCGCCGACCTGGACACGCTGCTGGGCCCAGCCGCAGCCGGCTACCGGGCCACCCCCGGGCTGACCATGGTGGACAACCTCGACGACGCCATCACCCTGCTGGAGCAGCACATCCTCACCCGCGCCCGCCTGATCGGGGGCCGTCGGCCGGCCGCAGACCACCAGGCGCCTCCCGACGCCGGGTTCCCGCCGGTGGTGTTGCTGACCCGCGGCCCAGCCGACCACGTCACCGCGGTGCGGCTGGCCGTCCTGCTGCTGGGCACCCACCTCGGGATCACCGGCGCGCTGCTCGGCGGCTGGCCGCACGGGCAGACCTGGTGGGTCGACGAGGACGGCCACACCCACTCCGCCGACACAACCGCCCCGACCGCCCCGGTCGGGGCGCGGCTGTGTGTGCTCACCCCGACCGCCGCAGCCGATCTGCTCACCCTGCTGCGCCAGGCCCGCCCCAACCCGCATCACCCGTCCCCGCCCGAGCCGTCGACGCCCCCGCCGCAACCGGTGCGCCCGGCCGTCGCCACCGCCACTTCGGGCCACGCACCGGTCCCACCCCGGCCACGCGCACCGCACCCGCCCGGTGCGGCCGCCCCCGACGGCCCGGCAACCGGGCCGGCGCCGCTGCGGCTGATCCTGCTTGGAACACCGGCCCTGCACCGCACCGAAGACGCGGGCGCGCCGGTGCCCATCCAGCGCACCGCCGCGCTGCAGATCCTGATCTTCCTCGCCGTGCACCGCCGCGGCGCGATCAGCAACCAGCTCATCGCCGCGCTATGGCCCGGCCCGCGCCCCGACGGCGCCGCCGAGCGGCTCTACACCCCGATCAGCAAGCTGCGCGCCACGCTGCGCGCCGCCGCCGGTGCCGACGTGCTCATCCGCGACGGCGACCGCTACCGCCTCGACGAGCGGCACATCGAGGCGGACCTGTGGCGGCTGCACACCGCCATCGACCGGGCGGCCACCGTGGTCGACCCGGCCGAACGCCGCCGCGCCCTGCGTGCTGTCGTCGACGCCTACACCGGTGACCTGGCCGCCGGCAAGGACTGGGCCTGGCTGGCCACGCCCCGGGAGGCGACCCGCCGTCACGTCGTGGACGCCTACGTGGCCCTGGCCAGCGACGAACCCGACCCGCACGCCGCCCTCGCGCTGCTGCAGGACGCCGTCCGCGTCGACCCGGTCAACGCCGACCTGCACCGGCGGGCGCAACACGCCCACACCCGGGCGGCCGGCCCGCCGCAGCCCCAACCGGGCATCGAACCGCGCGGCGACGGGGCCGCCCCGCCGCCACCGACCCGACGGCCGGACGTGAAGCCCGACGACTCGACGTCGACGGACACCTCCCGGCCGTAGTCCCACCGCGGGCGTGACCCAGTCACCGACCGGGCGACGTCATGACGAGGGCGGGCACCACGCCGCGCACCGCGACGGGGTCGGGGCCCGGCCACCCCGTCCGCGCATTCGCCGGCGGCTCGCCGGATCCGATTGCCGCGAATCAGCCGCTACCGGGCGCGGTGTCAGGTCGTGTTAGGTCGAGTTAGGTCGTGTCAGCAAGTGTCAGCCCTTGTCAGGTGCCCGGACGGTTCCACCGACACCGATCGGCCATACCGTCGAGCAGTGGCACGACAGGTGGCGATCCGGTAGCCGGCCCTCCCCAGGGCAGCTCCGGCGGGGGCGTACCAATGCGGCAAGCGACGCTGCCTGATCCCCTCAATTGGCGGCGGCAGCGTGCCCCCAGCCGGCATACCGAACTCCGGCGGCGGCCCCGGGGCACAAGTGGACGGGAAGGCAACGATGCGGCAGACAACGCGGACCCTGGCGTCGCTGTGGTGGACCAGCCTGCTGCTGATCGGACTGCCGACCGCCCTGGTCCGCCTGGCCGGATCGCCGCTGCCCACACACCCGCCCACCCGCGACGAGTGGGCGGCCTGGCTGCAGCAGCCGCTGACCCGCGCCACCCTCGTCGACGGTGCTGCCCTGCTGGCGTGGGCGATGTGGGCGGCGCTGCTCGCCGTCGTCCTGGCCAGCGCCTACCGCTGGATCGCCCGGCTGTGCCACCACCTACCCGACATCCGGCTCCCCGGCCCGCTGCAGAGCCTGTCCGCCGCCATGCTCGGCACCGTCGCCGTCAGCACGAGTGTGGCCGCAGCCAGCCCGCCCGCCGCCGCGCACGCCGCCGTCGCAGCCGCCGACACCACCCATCCGGCACGCCCCGACCTGGCCGGCGACCCGGACCCGAGTGCGCCGACGCCGCCACGGCTCCCGGCCGCCAGCGCGGACCAACCCCGCCGCACCGTCACCGTCAGGCACGGCGACACGCTGTGGGATATCGCCGGCGCGTGGTTGGGTGAGCATGGCAGGTGGCCGGAAATCTACCGGCTGAACGCCGACCGGTATGACCAGCATGGCCGGATGCGGCATGGGGATCATATCGAGCCGGGTTGGGTGTTGGTGCTGCCCGACGACGCCCGGCCACCGGCCGGTGCCGCACCTGTTCCGCCGAGTCCGCCCGCCGGCCAGCAACCCGCACCACCGGTGGCGTCGGCGCCGCCAACCCCGCCCACGCCGGGCGCGAGCGGCCCGGTGCCGAGCGCCCCGGCTAGCACCGCGCCGTGCCCGCCGGCCACCGTCGCGCCTACGGTTGCGCCGACCGGCCCGGCGGCTGGTGGCGCACCGGGGGCCACTCCTGCCCCGACCGGCACCGGGTCCGCCGTGGCCAGCCCCAGCCCCGCCGCGAACGTTCCCCCGTCGTCGCGGTCGCCGCGCGCCAACCCGCCGGGCGTCAGCCTGCCCGGCGGTAGTTGGGTGGACCTGGGGCTGGCCGCGGCCATCGCCGCCGCCGCGGCGCTGGTGTGGATCCAGCGCCGCCGCCGCTACCGGCCACGCCCGCCGTCACCGACCCTGCGGCTGGACGACCCCGACCTGGCGCCGATGCCCCCGGTGGTCACCCAGGTCCGCCGCGGCCTGCGCCGAGCGCTGCACCCGACCGGCGACGACGCCGACGAGCGTCAGCGGCTGCCAGCCGAGCCCGCCGGCCCGGCCGACGCCGACGCGGCGGGACAGCCCGAGCCAGCGCCGGAGCAGAACCCGGCACCGGTGCCGGTGGCGCCGGCCCTGGACCATCCGTTGCTGGAGGTGTGGCCGCCGGCCGGCCTGGGCCTGGTCGGGCCGGGCGGCGAGGCCGCCGCCCGCGGGTTCCTGGTCGCCGCGCTGGCCGGCGGCGGGCGGGAGGAGCCGGAGGCCCGCGGCCGGGTGGTGATCCCCGCCGCGACCCTGGCGACGTTGCTGGGCACGCAGGCGGTCACCGTCGCCGACACCGGCCGGTTGACCGTCACCCCGGGGTTGCCGGAGGCCCTGGACGTGTTGGACGAGCAGACGCTGCACCGTACCCGGCTGGTGTTCGACCACGAGGTCGACACCGTGGCCGCGCTGCGCGACGCCGACCCGCTGGAGGAGCCGCTGCCGGCGCTGCTGCTGATCGCCGACGCCGCCGCGGTGCACGAGCGGGCCCGCATCGCCGCGCTGCTGACCCAGGGCCAACGCCTGGACATCCACGGCGTGCTGCTCGGTGAGGATGGTCGGCGCGTCGTAGCTGGGCCGCCGGTCGGGGTCGTGGGACTGGAACCGTTCCAGGTTGCTGATCCACCAGATGTGGTCACCAACCCGGCGGGCGTCCCGGTAGCTGGTCACCGTCCCGGTGCCGGTGATCTTCTCGGCGAGCGCGACGGCCTCCATCGGGCTGGTGCGGGTGTACCGGCCGCCGCCCGTGTTGCACACCTGCCCGGACGGTGGCAGGCGACCCGCGCACCGAAGGTGCCCAGCAGCGGTATGCGCGCCGCCTCCCCGCGCACGCGGGAGCCGCGCGATGGGATGGTCCGAAGTAACGGAATGCTAATGATCATCGGAGGTCCTGTCGGCCTGGTCGGCACCAACCAGGACGGGATTCGGCCCGGCCCGCGACAACGGTGGGTTCCTGCGTCGGGGGCGGTAGGCTCGGCGAGCGGCTCGTGCGCACGCTGATCGGAACAGACCAGGACTCGGCATGTCAGGCACAGCGACGAACACCGGACCCGATGGCCAGCTGATGCGGCGCTACTGCGTCGAGGTGCTGCCGAAGCTGCTGCACGAGGGCTGCGGGGTTGACGGCGACCTCGCGGCTGCGATCGGCGCCGACGTGCTGGCCCGGGCAGAAGCGGTTGCCGCCCTACCCGTGGCCTATCAGCACACCCTGGCGGCGCCGTTCGTCGAAGAGGCGTTCGACCACAAGCCCGACGACGCTCCCGTGATGTACAAGGCGCTGGTCACCGCTGTCGTGCGCAACAGCCGCCTGGAAGACGCGCACGCCGCCGGGCCGGTCGATACCGGCGGCATCACGGTGATCACCGAGATGGCCCTGGCCCCGCTGTCGCACCTGTTCGCGTTCCGCCGCCGCCATCGGTTGGACCCGCCACCGCGCCACGACGAGCTCTGCGATCTCGACTCGCGCTACCCACGGGCATGGTCGTGCCTGACCGCGTTGACCGAGGTTCTCGACACCGGCGGGCGCGCCGGCTACCGTGCGCCGGACGCCCCGGTGCCCGGCGTGCCCGACCCGACCGAGGCGGTGCGGGCCCGCGCCCACGGCGCCACCGGCCTGCTCGCGGTTCTCAACGCCCGCGACGAGCGCATCGACGAGCGGATCCTGGCCGCGATGACCGCCTCCGCCCGCGGAGAGCTGTCCACCATGGTGGTTTCCGCGCTCAGCCGCCTGTCCCGCAAGACGGACACGTTGCTGCGGATCGTGGAGTTCTTCCTGGCCCGCGGTACGGCCGTCCTGACCACCAACTACCTGCTCCGCCCGGCGGACGTCTGGGTACGCCGCGGCCGGTTCGTCAAACCCGATTCCACCGACCCGTGGCCGGGCCTGCTGACGCTGGACGGGTTGACCGGCAGCCACCGGGCCACCGTGCGCGACCAAGCCGGGACCCTGCACGGCTTGACGACCCGCACAAACCGCGCCGAACCCACCGCGACAGGCCTCCCCGGCATGGCCCCCGCTGGTGAACCGGACGCGCCGCACTGACGCCGGGCCGGCTTCTCCAGGCGTGACGCCTGGTCGGGGGCACGCGTTGGGCACATCGTGTCCGCCGACGCCGGGCTTCTACCATGGGCGCGGCGGCGTACCTCCGCGAGGGAAAGGGGCGGGTCCAGATGCGTCGACGGGCCGATTTCCGCCGGCTGGTCCAGCAACTGCGTGACGAATGCGCGCGGCAGGGGTTCCAGCCTGCGGATGGGCTGCTGGAGGATCTCCTCGCCCAGCAGATCCAGGCGATGGCCTACCTGGCGCGGGTGCAGGTGGCGACGGTGCTGGGCAGCTACGCCGGCAGCATCAACATCCCGCAGCTGGCTGCCGAGATCGTGCAAGCCGAGCGGCTGCGGCACCGGGAGGTCGCCGACACGCCGCACGTGATCCTGGACCTGGGCGGCGTCGGGCGGCTGGTGTCCTCGCTGGGCCAGGCGGTGCGGTGCGTGAGCCTCAACCACGACACGATCGGTGCGGGCACGGCGGCGAAGTGGGCGGCGGTGGGTGTGCTCGATGACGCCAGCAACGCCCTGACCCTGCTGGGGTCGGCGCTTGAGGACAGCCACCGGTCGGGCAGCCGGTCGGTGGTCCTCAGCGACGAGACGGTCGTGTACGCCCGGCGCGGCCTGGCCGAAACCATCAAGAACCTACGCAGCCGGCGATGGTCGTTCGACCGCGCGTTGACCGACATCGACGCCATCGACGCCCAGGTGGCCGACCGCATGGACGGCGACCTGGCGCTGCTGCCGGCCGGGTGAGCGGCCGGCGACCGCCGCCCGACGGGCCGGGGTGACCAAGCGCCGCGGTAGGTCCCCGTCCCTGCTTGGGGGTGCGGTCACCTTCGAGCCGCGCTTCGACGGGGATCGGCGCACCGACGAGGAGGGGACATCGGTGACGAGCAGGCAGCTGGTGGCGTTTCGCCGGGTTGATCCCAGCCGGGTGACCGGCGGAGGTCCGGTGGCGCGGTGAGTGCGTCGACGAGACCGCTGTTGCGGACCAGCCGTGGCATGCGGCTGCCAGGGTTCGGCTATTCCGCTTCGGTGCGCGGGGTTGCTGTGGCGGTCCGGGCTTTCTTGGTTGGGCGGCGGCGCTTGTCGCGGACGTAGATGACCGCCGGTTTGCCATCGCCGGGATCGCGGCGATCCAACGCGAACAGTGTGGTCGCGGCCATCAGGTCGCTCAGTTTGGCGTAGCCGTAGTTGCGTGAGTCGAAGTCCGGGCTCTGGTTGGTGAGGATGTGACCGACGTGGGCGAGCCCAGCCCAGCCGTCTTCGTCGGAGGCCGCCTCGATGGCGTTGCGCAGCTGGTTTATCAGCGCGGTGTCGCCCGTCAGCTGCGCGGCAGGGGTTGGCTGCGCGGGTTCTGGCCCGGCATCGGGTGGCGCGGTTTGGCTCGGCGCGTACGTGAGGTTCTCGGTGTAGATGAACTTGTCGCAGGCCGCGACGAACGGTTTGGGTGTCTTGCGCTCCCCGAAGCCGTACACCGTCAGGCCGGACTCGCGGATGCGCGAGGCGAGGCGGGTGAAGTCGCTGTCGCTGGACACGATGCAGAAGCCGTCGAAGCGGCCGGAATACAGCAGGTCCATCCCGTCGATGATCATCGCCGCGTCGGTGGCGTTCTTGCGGTTGGTGTAGGCGAATTGCTGGATCGGCTGGATCGACTGGGCAAGGAGGTGATCCTTCCAGCCTTTCAGGCTCGGGCCGGTCCAGTCGCCGTAGGCGCGTTTGACGTGGGCAGTGCCGTACTTGGCGATCTCCGCCAACAGACCTTCGACGATCGAGGGTTGTGCGTTGTCCGCGTCGATGAGCACGGCGAGCTTGGCGGCGTTGTCGCTGACCGTTGCCAATGCTGCTCCCTCGGCATCGAGGATTGTCGGCCGGTTCAGCGTATCGGGCCGACCCACCGGGCTGACGCCGCTGGTCGAAGGCGGCGACGGCGCCCGTCGCGGTCGCGTTGCTGACGCAGGGCGATGGTGCCGGCGCGGGAACCGCGATCACGGTGGCGGCGGGCGTCGCCATTGAAGCGAGCAAGGCGGAGCCTTGGTGGTCGTGGCGGCGTCCGCCACAGCGACTGAGTGCGGTCCAACTCGCGCCCGTTCGTTGTCTGGTCGGCGGCCTTGCCGCGTGATGAGAGCGAAGACGACGGGTCCGCGTCCTCGACACCGACACAGGCGGGTGCCGGGAACTGGCGCTGCTACCGGCGCCCCGGGGTCAGCCGGCCCAATCGCCACGACGTACCGGTACGCGGGTCTGCGGCCGAGGTGGCGCCCGTCGTTGCGCGGGCGCGGTCCCGGCCTACCACCGCTCTTGGTGGAGCCGGGCCGGCTCTGGCTGGTCTACCGGGCCGTCGGGCGATGTGGCGCCGCTGCGATGGCCGACCGGGTCGCGGCCGGCATGGGCCCCGGACCGTGCGGTAGCCGCGGATAGGCCGTGGCGGGAGTTCCCACCGACGCATTCGGACTCTCGATTGCCGCGATCGGGCCGCGGACCGGCTGAGGGTGCCGTTGTGCCGGCGACCAGACCGGCGGCCCTGCGCCGTGCCCGCGCGATCGACCACCGGCATACCTGCCTTGCCCGGCGTGGGCGTGCCCGCGCCGGTTCGCACCGGCTTGTCCTACCATCGACGCGTCGCCTGCCGCTGCCGCAAGGAGTTGGTCATGGGCAAAGCCGCCCGCCGTCGCCGCGCCGCCCACCCGCCGTCGCGGCGCACCGCGCGGCGGGGCGACCGGGCAGGCGACCCCCGCGAGGAGGCGTCGGCCGCGCTGGCCCGGCTGGTGCGCGGCAACGCGCCCGGGAATGTCAGTCTCGCCGGGGCGTACGCGTTGGGCTACGGCGGGCTCGCGGTGGCCCAGCGCGACGGCGAGGCACCGGACTGGTTCGACGAGCTTGACCCGCTCGACACCCTGTTCCTGGGCACGGCCTGGCCGTTTCGGTTCCATGACGGGTACGAGTTCGGCAACGCCCGCACCGCCTGGCTGCGCCTCATGCGCACCACACCCCACTGGGCAGGCATCCACCAGTTCGTGGCCGAGGTCGTGGCGGCCAGCGACGCCTACGGGCTGCCGGTGGACGCGGGTGAGCTGATGCTGCTGGTGGCCGGGCGGCTGGAGGCCGCCGGCCTGGACCGGGGCAAGCTGCCCGCCGCGCTGCTGCCCGGCACCGCCCTGGCCGACGCCCGGTTCGTCACCGGCCCCGACCCCGACCAGCCGCTGCCGCGCCCGCCGGGCGACGCCGCCGCGCGGGTGGCCCGGCTGTGGGCGGCCACCGAGGTCGAGGTGGAGTTGCCGCACGACGGCACCCCGGCCGACGCGCTGCGGGAAGGGCTGCACCTGCTTGGCCGGGCCGGTCTGCCGGTGCGGGCGGCGTCGGCGGTGCTGCTGCCCGCCCTGTACCTGGCCCTGGTCGCCGCCGAGGACGAGCCGTGCTGGAGGCGGCCGAGCGGGCCGAGGCGTGGGCGCTGGGCCTGGCCGACGACTCGCCCCTGGTCGGCGTGGTCGATGTGCTGCTGCTCGCCGCGCAGCGCGGCCTGGACACCGGCACCACCCTGGCCCACCTGCACGGCTTGCCGGCGTTCACCCAGCCGGTGCCCGCCGCCGACCGGCGGTTCACCTCCAGCCCGGGCCGGGCCCTGCTCGACCTGGCGTTCGAGCTGGGGTTCCGGCAGGTCGACACCCGGGCCGCGAAGGTCGTCCGGCTCGACCCTGACGCGGGCGCGATGCTTGCCGAGCAGGCCCGGGCGTTCGAGGAAAGGTTCGGCCGCCCGCCCGGCCCGGATGATCCGCTGTTCTTCGACCCCGACGCCGACACCCCGCAGCCGACGCCGGTGGCCGGGATCGAGTCGGCCACCACCGCGATGCTTGAGGCGGCCGGGGTGTGCCCGGCGTGGATCTACGCCTACCAGCACACCGACGGGCTGCTGCCCCGCCCCGATGGCAGGTTCAATGCCGACGCCGACGCCCGCGACTGGCACGAGGCGATCGAAAGGTACCGGCGCACCCACCCCGACGAGATCGTCGACGACACCGCCGAACTGGGCAAGCTACGCGCGATGCTGGCCATGGTCAGCCTGGACATGGCCGCCCGCCACCCCGAGTTCGGCGCGTCGCTGGCTGCCAGCTTGCGCGCTGGCGACCCGTCCCCGGACAGCGACGCCGCTGCCGTGGCGGAGTTCCTGACGGCCAGCGCCGAACCGATCATGGCGTCGCTGCGCGACCCGGCCGTCACCGCCGCCGCGACCGAGTTGGCCCGCGGCTGGTCCGGCCAGGCGATGGCACGCCGTGTCCGCGATGCCGCCCGTGCCCACCACCCGGACGGTACGGACGCTGACGTCCTACTCGCTGTCGCGGTCGCCCAACTCACCGGCGCCGGGTGACCGCCGGCCAGGATCACGTGGGGGGTGTGACGATGAGCGGGATCCGCGCCGCTGGTCGCGCCGTGGCCCGGAGGCCTTGACATCGCGGCGTACGGGCTGGACCCGCAGCAGCGCGGGTGTGGCCGGTCGGGGTTGGGGCAGCACGTCGCCGTCGTCGGCGCGGTGCTGGCCTGCGCCGACGGTGGGGTCGGCGAGCGGTTGTGTGAGGCGCTGACCGGGTTGTCGCGGGCGTGGTGGGACACCTACACCCAGCCGGCTACCGCAGCCGATGATGACGATGAGCAGCAGCGGTGGCGTCGCGAGCGGCAGCGGGACGGGTTCGCCGAGGTGCGCGACGCGATCGCCGCGCCGAGGCTGCCCGATGGCGGGGTCTGCTGCTGGTGTCCGACAACCCGGTTATCGAGTCGGCGCACGGGTTCGGGGGCGGGTGCTGCGGCAGGTCGGCGACCCGGCGCTGACCGAGGCTGTGTTGGCCGAGGCGGGTCGGGAGATCGAGGCGGTGGCGGCGGCCGAGCGCGGGGAGCTGTCCTGCCGGGCGGTGCGAGCGGTGGTGCCCGACCGGGTGGACGCCTCCCCGGTGCAGGTGGTGGCGGCCGACCGGCTGCTGGCCGAGCATCCCCTCGGCTGCCCGCGGCTGTTGACCAGGGTCGACCCGGCGGCGGCGTGTGTGGCCGCCGCGCACTGGACGGCCGCCGCGGCCGACGTGGCCGCCGACGCGGCCAGGCTCGGCCCGGCGGAGGTGTTCTCCTACGCCGGCGACATCGAGGGTGTCGTCCAGGTGCCCGGCCTGGTGGTGGAGGCGATCCTCGGCGAGGACGCCCCGCCGCGCGAGGTAGTGCTGGAGCCGCTGGCCGACGCCACGGCAGTCTGCGAGGGCCGGCACCCGGACCCGGCTGGGCTGGCCGACCTGGTGGACGGCCGCCCGCGAGCAAGGCGACCCGGCTGCCGGCCGGGCAGCACGACCAGGCGCTGGCCGGGTTGCTGGAACGCGTCACCCCGCTGGACCCGCTGCGCCCGGCCCGGGACCTGCTCGAACACCTCCTCGACGGGATCCGCGGCTGCCTGCTGGTGTAACGGGAGGAGGGGCGTCAGCCGGCCGCCGAGGATCTGCACGACGCTGATGATGACGCTGACGAGCACGACGACGACGGGGGCGGGCGAAGATCGAGGGCGAGTTCGCCGCGGCGGTGCGGCGACGCCCACCAGGACTGGGCCCGGCTGACCTGACCCCGCCGCCCCGGGTCGGGCATGTGCCCCGCCGCCCGACCCGCGGGCTGCACGGTCGCACGCGGTGGCCGCCGGCGGGCTTGATCTGAAGGCCCGGGAGCGGGGTGTTCGTGCGCCGCCCGGTCGCCGGTGGGCGGCGACGCTGTTCGCGAAAGGGTTGCTCCGCGCGGCGCCGCCCACTGCCAAGCCTCACGCCGGCTTCGCGTGCCGGCCGTGGCGTCGGGGGACGAGCGCGGCGGTGGCCTCGGCCGCGGCGTGGGACAGTTCGGGCAGCACGTCGCCGTAGAACTTGGAGGTGAAGGTGGGGCTGGAGTGCCGCAGCCGGCGGGAGATGACCTTCATCTGCACGCCGGCGGCCAGGCCCATGGTGGCGGTGCCGTGGCGCAGGTCGTGCAGCCGGATCGGTGGCAGCCCGGCCTGGCTGGCGAGGTGGTGGAAGTGGTCGGTGACGTCGGCGGGGTGCAGTTGCCCGCCGGTGTCGGTGGTGAACACCAGGCCGGTGTCGGTCCAGGCGGCCCCCGCAGCGAGTCGTTCGCGGCGTTGGCGGGTGCGGTGGGCGCGCAGCACCGTCACGGTTTCCGCGTCGAGGCTGACGGGTGCCTCGCTGTCGTCGGTCTTCGGGGTGTCCAGGGCGGTGGCCCAGCCGTGCTGGACGATCTGCCACCGCACGATCAGCGTGCCGTTGTCGAGGTCGACGTCGTCCCAGTGCAGCCCGCACGCCTCGCCGCGGCGCAGCCCGGTGAAGGTGATCAGGTGGTAGAGGGCGTAGAGCCGGTCCTTGGCGTCGTGGACGTGGTCGAGGAACGCGCCGGTGTGCTGCGGCGTCCACACCATCACCGGGCTGGGGATCTTCCCCGTCTCGCGCCAGGCGGAGACGCGTTCGGCGGTCCACACCGTCGGCTTGGGCGCCTTGGCCGGAGGCAGTTCGACCAGCAGCGCCGGGTTGGCATCGCGCAGCTTGTCGCGGCGCACCGCGTCGTTGAGGGCCTTGCGCAGGGTGGCGTGGATGCGGTGCTGGGTGGCCGGACCCACGACGCGTTGCCCTTTGACCAGGTCCCGCTTCTTCGGGTCGCGGCTGGCCCGCAGCTTGCGGATGCGCTCGTTGCGTTCGTCGATCGCGTCGTACATCGCGTCCATGTGGCCGCAGCGCAGCCGGTCGATGCGCAGGTGGCCCAGGTACGGGATCAGGTACAGCCGGATGTGGCCGGCGTAGGAGCGGCGGGTGCCGGCTTTGATGGTCTTGCGTCCGGCCAGCCACCGGGTCAAATACTGCGCCACCGTGGGCAGCTCGCGGGGGGTGAGGTCCAGGTGCAGCGCCCGGCGGATCGCGTCCGGGTCGGGGATGGGTTCGTCGGCCTTGACCGCGGTCTCGATCAGGTCACCGACGGCGCGCAGGGCGGCGGCGTCGGCCGGGTCCGGCACCGCGAGGGCGGCGCGGATGGCGTCCAGCACCGCGTCGGCGTCGGTCTGGCTGGGGTAGGTGCCGTGGCGCAGCGGCCGGCGGGCGCCGTCGCCGCGCGGCGGGAGCTCGACCTGCCAGTGCCAGTGGCCGTGGCCGCGCGACCAGCCGCCGCCGGCGCGGCGCAGCTGGGGGCAGGACTGCCCGAGGCGCCGGCCGGTGCGCGGGTCGCGGCAGCCACAGCGTTTGAACGTGCTTCCTTTCACCGGGTCTCTCCTTGCGGGTGCTCGGTGCGGCGGCCCCGGTGGGGCGAATCCGCTGGACGGGTGGTGGTTGCATCCACGCTCGGACCGCCGCCGGGATCAAGTCGCGCCGGCCCGGCCGCGGCGGGGTCGCCGTCGTCGACCAGCAGCAGCCGCAGCAGCCCGGCCACCGGGACGACGACGCGGGTGCCGGCGCGGATCACCGGGGCGGGGAACTGGCCGGCGGCGACCAGCCGGTAGGCCTGGGACCGGCCGATGCCCAGGATGGCCGCGGCGGTGGCCAGGTTCGTCGCCGCGCCCAGGGCCCGGATCTGCTCCACGGTCCAGGCCGGTCGCCTACCCATCGGCCACCGCCGGGCATGCCCGGTGCTGGCGGTCCGCCACGCCGGTGGGCCCGGCGTAGACCGCCACCCCCTGGGGGATGGTGATGGCTGGCCGGTCGGTGCCGGCCATCGGCGCGCGGTGGCCGGCGGTGCCGGCGCGATCGGTCCCGGCGCGGGGCATGCGGGCAGCCCCACGGCCGGCGGGCCGGGCGGGGTCGCGCCGATGCGTGAGCCCGGCGGGCTCGCCGGCGGTGGCTGGCTGTGTGGGCGGGTCGGGGCGGATGAGGGTGAGGGTTTTCATGGTGTCGGATCTCCAGACGTCACGACGAACGGGTTGCGGGGCAAGGACGAGCGGGGGCTCGTGGGGTGGATCGGCGCGGTGGGGTCACTGGCGTGGTCGTCCTGGCCGGCGGTCACCGCAAGCGGTGGCAGGCCGATCGGCGACGGGTGGCGGGGGCGCGGCCTGGCACCGGCGGCGGGCTCGGCCGGACTCTGGGTGTGGATCGCCGACAGCCAGCGCAGCAGGACCGGCAGGTTGCGGTCGGGCCCGTAGGCGAGGAAGGTGCCGTCGACGGAGTCGCAGCCGATCGAGGCGGCATAGCGCAAGCGCCGCAGCGAATTGACCCGTCCGCAGTGCACACGCCGACCGTGCGCGCGGGCCTGGGCGGCGAGGTCGGCCGCCGCGGGCCCGAGTTTCCAGGCCGTACCGCCGCCGATGAACAGGACGTCGAACGAGTGCCAGGGCACGGTCAGGTGTTCCAGGCCGTCCTGGGCGACCAGCGCGACGGGGTACCCGGCCGCGCGGATCCGGTCGAGCATGGGCAGCGACCGGGCCAGGGTGGCGGCCGCG
>WNFV01000315.1_pt1 | contig 62960 bp, 67 predicted proteins | sample 5400101 | NCBI WGS metagenome assembly WNFV01 (sample SAMN13153361, study PRJNA577476) | soil metagenome | isolation source: 115 cm soil or saprolite under grassland replicate 1 | place: USA:California | collected 2016-06-15
ATCATCATGCCTCGAATAGGCAGCCGCCTCACACTTGAAGCTTGCCGCGCAGAGGCGATGGCCATTGCCCGCAAAGAGGGCATCCGAGGCGAACCCGAGGTCGAGAATTACGACGGCTGGCACAGTTCCAATGGGCCGCCGTCCAACCCGCAGGGCTACGTCTTCAGCTGGAACGTCGTCGGGGGACACGCGGGGGAAGGCGTGGCTCCCCTCGACGACAGGAAGCCGTCATGAGCCGTACGGTTTCATCTCCCAGGAGAACGGCCCCGAAATGTTCGTGCACCACAGTGCCATCCAGTGCGAGGGGCACAAGAGCCTAGATCGCATCTGCCACCAGGAGTCGACGTAGGCGGCGCGAGCCTGGTCGGGCTTTGAGGAGCGGCCGGCGGGGCTGGAGGAGCGCACCACCTGGACCCCCGGATCGGCTTGCTGCTTTTTTGGGCCTACGAATCTCTTCCAACTCCGGCCCAAAGAGGAAGGGAGCCCACGGTCCGTGGACTCCTTTCCTGGGACCGCTGTGCGCCCAGGCCGCTAGTGGCCCGAGGTCTTGCCCGGATCGGTCAGACTGAGACCGACACCGGCTCGAAGAACGCCAGGTCACCGACGTAGTTCGACTTGAGCTCGACCCTGTCGCTCAGGTTCTCGCGAACCCATGAGGCGGCCACAGGCACCGACGCCTCGGCGTCGGCATGCGTCTTCCAGAGGCTGATCGAAAGGCATGTGCTGTCGCCAAGGTCGGCGACGCCGTAGCGGATGAAGCCAGGCTTGGCCTCTAAGGTCTTGAGCATCCCCGTCTTGGCGGTGTCAGCGACCTCCTGGAAGCTGCCCTTGTTGATCTTGTACGTTGCGACTCTGAGGTGCTGCATGTGTGCTCTCCCTTGCTAGGTTTGTGCGGTGCCCTGACCGCGCCAGAGGGGCGTGAAAGCCAGATCAAGAGCCGAAAAACGCTCTGGAGTGTCGGCTCGTGCCCGCAAGGTGCGGTGGGGCGGGATCGGATGCGATCCCGTGAAGTCCTGCCTTCTCCCCTCACTGACGGGGTCGCGGTCCTCTTCTAGTATGCGCAGGTGTGCCTCTCGTTCGCAAAGAAATGGGCCAATGACCTGCGCTTTTGTTCAAAGTTCGCTCAGGACTTGAAGTGCGGCGGCGGCTGCGAGTTCAAGGGGCTTGACCGGTTGCGGCATGACGCGATCAGCCCATCGCGCGGGCCCCTAGATCGTCTGCATAATGCGTCGGTTCGACGCAAACTGCCGCTGCACGTCGGCGATGGCCCGCGCTGTTGGCCCGAGTTCGTCCATCAGACGATCCGTCGCGATGAGTCGAGACAGATCAACGCCCGGGCGATGAACGGGAGCAACCCCGGTCCGCCCTCTCAGCGTGATCGTCGTCGGGATTCGATCCTGCCTCCAATCCTAGAGGTGGCGGCCTCCAGAACATCTCCGGACCGGACGGAGGGTTCGCTGGAGATCCGATCGCGCCGGGAGAGAGCACCTCTCTCTCCGGCTGGGTCCCAGTGAGGGACAAAGAGCGTCTCAGGCGAGCCGGTCAGGCTGATCTCCTGCGCTGGAAGCACGCCTTCGTGAGGAACGCGATGCCTAACGCGCTGAGCGGGTCCGCCTCTTATTCCCCTCGTCGAATCATGCCAGGATGAGGCCGGGTGGACAGGGTGAGCGCCTCTTCGTCGGCCACCTCATCGTCTCGGCGGGTCGCCTTCAGTGTTTGGACGGTGGTCCTGGTGCTGGCGTTCGGGGTCGCCTTCTTTGGCCTCACCTCCCTGGTCATCGGGTGGTTCGCGACCCGGGAGGGGATCGCTGGTCCTGTGACCGAGCTCGGCTACGGGGCCTTGTACGGCGTCATCCTCACGATGGGGGTGTTGGTGCAGCTCCGTGCTCCAGAGCGCAAGATCGCTGGTATCCAGCAGGCCGCCCTGGTGCTGCCGGCAGTGCTCATCGGGGCGGCGATGGCCTCCGACTCCCAGGCGCTCCAATCCGCAGTGATCTTCGCGCCGGCGGTCTGCATCCTCCTGGCCCTGCACCCGGCCCGCGGGGAGTTCCTCAGACCGGGTTCCTCGTTCAGCCCCGTCCTGTTCACCATCGCGGTCCTGGGGGCCGTGCCCCTGACCGGCTACGCCCTAGCCATGGGCAAGCAAGCCCAGCACGTGGTAGGCCCTCCGCACCACATCCTGCGCCTGTCCACCATGGCTGCCTTGGCCATCGCCATCCTTCTCGTCGCGTTGCTGGCAGCGGCCAAGACCAGAGGATGGAGGATCCCCGCCTGGAGCGCGGGGATGACCGCCGTCGTGTTCGGGCTTGCGTCGACGATCTTCCCCGACCACCCGGGAGCTGCAGGGCGCGTGTGGGGCACCGTGGCGGTCGCCGGAGGCTTCCTTTTCATCGCCGCGGCCGAATGGGAGGGCAGGAGGAGGGGAGCGACCGACGGCGCCCGCCAGTCCTCGAGCAGCAGTAGATGGTGGTGATGCACATCAAGGACCGCAAGATCGCCGAGCCCTGGCTGCAGTTCTCCGGCCAGTAGGGCATGGACGAGATGGTGCGAGGCTACGAGTGGGAGCTGCCGCCTCAGGACATGAGCTACGATTCGAGAAAGCGGCCGCCCGAGCCTCGGGATGGGCTGCGGGTCAGGCTGCGCGCGAAATAGGCCGCGAAGAAGGAGATCCCGCGCCGAAGCGCCAGCGGCAGGAAGGAGATCGCGTGGCCAGGAAGGGTGATCTCATCATCGTCAATCCGCCGCGGGTCGGCGGGCCGCCCCGGCAGGGGGAGATCATCGAGGTGATCGAGGGGAATCTTCGGGTCCGCTACCGGGTCAGGTGGAACGACGGGCACGAGAGCTTGTTTGCTCCTGGTGCGGGTGCGGCAAGGATCGAGCCTGTCCGGAGCAGGAAGGAGGCCGCCTCGCGGGCGACCAAGACCAAGAAGTCGCCCGCGAAGGCACTGAGCGCGAAGAAGTCCCCGGCGAAGAAGTCCCCGTGGGGGACGACGAGGGCGAAGAGGTCTTCGGGAAAGAGGTGATTCGGCTTGCCGTTACGGGCGCCGGGGCGGCCGTCGAGCGCCGTGATCCCGACCCTGCATGGTCGCCGATTCAATCGCGAACGCATCGGCAACGTACCGACCCTCGTGATGAGGGTGACTGCAGATCCTGGAGACCTCGGATCGGGGGATGCCGTCGATCCCCAGGGCACTGACCAGGTCGTCGACCTGGCGGGTGGAGATGCCCTTCACGTAGGCCTCCTGGATCACCCGCGGCGAGCGCCCGCTCGGCCCGCCGGCGAGGCTCGAGGAGCGCAGGGAAGTAGCTCCCCGGCGCGATCTTCGGGACCTTGCGCTCGACGGTGCCGACCGGGGTGTCCCAGGTCCTGGTGCGGTAGCCGTTCCGGTGGGCCGTCATTGAGTCGGTCCGCTCGTAGAGCTCCGCCCCGATCTGGGTAGTGACCTCGGCCTCCATCAACGCTTGGGGCCAGGATGCGCACGGCTTCACGGAGCAGGTCGACATCCTGTTCCTCGAGAAGCTTGCCCACGAACGCGGTGACGTCCATCGTGTTCTTGGCCATCTCCCTCCTCCTCGACGTCTGCTCGACATCGGTGAGGATGGGCGATGGCCTTTTCAGTTCAAGGACGTGCGCTCAGAAAGTCCACCACGTCTTGGGACGGTAACGCTGCTCGTGTGATAGGTGCCGTAGGCTCCTACGAATCACAATGGGGTGGATACGAGAACCGGAACGAAGTGGAGAACAGGGCTGAGGAATTCCTGGGCAAGATTCCCGAGCGATTGAAAGACTTGAATGAATGGCGGACTAAGGAATGGTGCCCACGGCACGGGAAGCGCCGATGGGCTGTTGGGTTCGGCTACTTCTGCGACTCCTGCGACGGTACCCGCTATGGGATATCCAGGCAGACTGGGCACGGTGGGGTAAGGGGATGGATGAGAAGATTCGGTCAATGGTGGGTTCGCTTATGCGGACCTAGCTTCCAATTCCTGAACGCTTATGGCGTGTCTACGGGATTGAAGTATCCGGCAGACGCTTGAGACTGAGTGACTTCGACGACGGTATGCGGCCCCTTCAAGCAGTAGTGACACCGCCAGCGACCACCCCTCTTCGTCAAAGGTAGGAAATCAATCCGGCCGCACGATGAGCATTTGGCGTAGCGTTCTACCGGCTCCATCCGACCGAGAACACCTTCAGGAGGAACGTTTTCCGTTCCGTCAGGGTTCGTTCTCATGCCGACCTCACAGTCTTACTCCTCACTGTACGCCTTCAGCCTGACAGCGTGATGGCGAGACGAGGAAGAAGCGACCGTCAGGGGCGGTGACGTGGTACAGACTCGATAACGCCTTCTGACCTGCGAGAACAGCGGTTAGATGGCTCGCACGTTGTCTCTGAAACGCTTGGGTAGTGTCCCGAAGTGCTTGGTTCCTGGGTAATAGTGAATCTCTATAAATTCGTCTTGTGACAGCCACACTTCCCCAGGTTTCTCCTACTGTGGCATTCGTGACAACGCCAGACCTTCTTAGGTAAATCCCAGGCAGGGAGGAAGGACCGCCTATCAAGTCTCCAGCATTTACGGCATACACGGTAGGGCCGTTTCATAAACCGCTCGAGGATTTCTTTAGCTCGCTCATGCCGACCTAACTTCCATTCCTGAACGCTTCCCTCCTCGCTTCCATCCCCTGCGCCAATACATCATCCGAGTTAGGGAATAGATGGCCGTGGACGTTCAAGGTTCCGCGGATATCGGAGTGTCCGAGGTACGTTTGGGATCGCCTTCGGGTTGGCTCCTGAGTCGATGAGCAGAGCAGCGCAGGTATGCCGCAGCATGTCGAAGTTCACAGGTGGAAGCCCCGCTCTCTCCACTGCCTCACGCACCATCTCGTTTAGGCGAACGTCCGTGATGATGCCCTGCCCTCAGCCGTAGAAGATGCGGCCATCCGCGGCGGCCTCGAAAGACCAGTTCGCTCTGACCACCGGCCGCCCCCGCTTCAAAGCCGAGATCAGCGGCGAGATCGCGCTCCGCCGGATCATTTAGTCGGTCTCGGCGCCGTCCAGGACGAATCGGTCTCCTACAGGCTCTGGCAAGATGACTTCCGTCCACTCGCCGATGCCTTCAAGGGTGTAGCCGATCTGCTCTCCCTTCTGTACGCGCTCCCAGTGGCTGCGGTCGTATCCGAGGAAGACCATCACCTCGACGTTCCATTGGTTGCGATTCCTGATACGCGATCGGGAGTCCAAGTTCTCTGGTCCCTTCGACGAGGCTTCAGAACGGAGGGCGTGGAGGTCATCCAGACCCCGATCCGCGCACCCAGGGCCAACGCGTTCGCCGAGCGCTTCGTGCGGACCGTGCGGGGCGAGTGCCTCGATCACATCCTGATCCTAGGGCGCAAACAGCTCGAGGAGGTCCTTCGCAGCTATTTCACCCACTACAACCGGCAGCGGCCACACCGAGGGATCGCTCTTGCCGAGCCGGAGGAACCGCCAGGCGATCGCACCTGGGTTGACCCTCGAGAGGTCAGACCCCTCGATGTACTCGGGGGCTTGACCCACGAGTACTACAGCCGGGCGGGATCATGATCGGATTCTTGCGCCCTACACCATGGTCGAATTCAATAGATCGGGGGACAAACTCTTTTTTGGCCGTGTCAGTCGGCCGTATCTCCTATCGCAAGCGGTCAACCCCATACTGCGCCCGGAGGGCGTCGAGCCTCTGCAGGTCCTCCACACTCGTCGACCGGGTCGCCATCTCGAACGGGCGGTCGTAGGCCAGCTTGGCATGTGAGTGCTCGAAGTCGTAGTCGAGCTGGATGCTGGAACCCCAGCGCTTTAGGTTCACGCCGACCAGGCGCTTCTGCAGCGCGTAGATCTTGAGTCTTCTCGCCTGCGCCAGGCCACTAAGGAAGGCGTCTATCTGCACCCTCAGGGGCAGCGCGCCGTTCTCGAAGATCTTGCGCACCGCCGCCTTGCTGAGCAGGTACGCGTGTGTGCCCTGGAACATCCGTATGTCCACGTGCGTCGTGTGCTTGGTGACCATGCTGGGCCGGGTGGTGCGGCAGCCCAGCAGCAGGATGTCCCAGCCGGCCGGCACGCCCAGCAGCGCCTTGTTCACGGAGGCCAGCAGGCGGCTGGGCAGGATCGCGTCGTCCTCCATCACCAAGTATCGCTGGCTTGCGGTGGTGGCCGCGTCGTACAGGATGTCGAGCCAGGTGCACAGGTGGCTGAGCGCACACCCAATGCCGGCCATCGACGGCATCTCGGCGTGCGTCTGGCGGAACCCGCGGCGTTCGACGGCGGCGAGCCTGGCCAGCGCCGGCTCGTACACCAAGGCCCGGGCACGCGGCCAGGCGCTCGCTGCGTCGACCGCACGGAACCGCCGCAGCTCTGAGGCGGTCAGATCGCTGCTGTCGAACTGCTGCAGGAACGACTGCAGGCGAGCTTGGTGTCGTTCCAGGTTGAGCACGTAGCAGATCATCCGTCGGTCAGTCCCTTAGAGATACGCCGGGTATTGAGCGAGGATGTCCCGGCCGCTGTTGAAGACCGGCGGTGATCCGGCGGCCTTCACGCTGCTTCCTGATTATTGCACTCCGTGCCTCGGACACTCGTGATATGAGCGTGAAGGGAGCAGAAATTCAGATCGCGGCACTGACCTGCCCATTGGGTTCCCGCCGTGTGAGGTGGCGCCGGCTCTATCCAGAGGCCAGCAGCCGGCTACTGGGGCACCGGAACGTGCGGCGGAGCTGAGCCTCAACAGGACTATGCCCGTAGAACCCTGAGCCTTGCAAACTCAGGTTTCTGGCTCTGATTCGGTCCAGCTCGCCGATCTCTGACAGCCAGACTCCACCGCGATGATATCTTCGAGCGAGAAATCTGCGAGAGCGAAGACTCCCTGGTCGGCAACGCAATCCGAATAGATGCACCCCACACGATCCAGCACGAACGCCTCGAGGTCGGACCACCGGAGATCGGAGGGGGCCGAGATCCCTCGGTCAGAGCACCAGTCGGCGAACCGCCGGGTGTCGGCGTACCACTCGAGGGTTCGTCCGCTCAGGTTTCGGGCCTCGCAGTGCTGGAGGAACTCCTCGCGGAGGTCCTTCAGCGTGTCGGTCCTCCTGGCCAGTGGTCGTCCAAGGGGTCGGACCATGCCGTTCCTCCTCCCTTCCGAGAGGACGGCGGCTGAAGACTTGTCCGGTGTTCTGACGGCCGGTCAGAAGACTTGTCCGGTGCCGGGCGAAGGGAACACCGAAAAACTTGTGTGGTAGAGGCGGTCTTCGGGCCTCGACCCGAGCCCCTCCCACGGCTACCTCACGCCCGCCTCGGCGCAAAGTCGCTGGTCAGAGGGCACTTTAAGCAGCGGAGGCGGACGGGAATCGAACCCGCCTACCAGCTCTCGCCGGCACACCGGCCTTGAAGACCGGGCTCCGTGCCAGACTCGGGGGAGTTGGGCGAGCAACGGGGGAGGCCTTGGCGAGAAATCGGAGAGGCGATCAAGGCTTTGTTGACAGGGTTTGGGCGGACGGCCATAGCCGGTCATGTCTCGGTCCCCAATGACCGTACGAATACCAGCTCAGGCGATTCAAAGCGTCCTAGATAGACAGTGCCCGGCCCCGGGCACGTACAGAATCCACACGCATGCCGGCTGCGGCCGCTTCGTCCCGTTGCGGGAGGACAAGCCGAAGCTCCAGTCGCTCTTCCTGAGGTAGCCAAGTCACCGATCGGATCGTCCGGGTGAAGATCTTTCGCTGGCCCTGGGGGTCTCCGTGGCGGAGTGCCGCTCTAAGGTCATCGGCGTGCTCCCGGAGCCCTCGGATGGCGGACAGCGCCCGCGTCGCGTCCAGCTGGCCCGCAGGAGATTGACGTTCAAAAGAAAGGCCAAGGCGGGCCGGCCCGCGACCGACCCCGAGATCCGCGCCCTGATCCTTCGACTGGGGCGGGAGAACCGTCGGTGGGGATGCGTCCTCATCCAGGGCGAGCTCCGAAAGCTCGGGATCCGCGTCGGCGAGACCACGATCCGCGCGATCCTCCGCCGATCCCGTCTCGGCCCGGCCGCCCGGGGACCGGATCGGAGTTGGCGATCGTTCCTTCGCTCGGAGGCATCCGGCATCCTCGCGACCGACTTCTTCACCGTCGAGACGCTGATGCTGAAGACGCTCTACGTCTTGTTCTTCATCGACCTTCAGACCAGGCGGATCCATGTGGCGGGCGTCACCGCCCACCCCAACGCGGCCTGGGTTACCGAGCAGGCCCGCAACCTTGCCATCGAGGACCGCCTGCAGGGCGTCCGATGCCTCATCCACGACCGAGACTCGAAGTTCAACGTCTCGTTCGACGAGGTGTTCGCGACCGAAGGAGCGCGTGTAATCCGCACTCCCGTTAGAGCGCCGAGGGCCAACTCCGTCTGCGAGCGCTGGGTGGGCACGGTCCGGCGGGAGTGCTTGGATCACGTCCTGGTCCTGGGAAGACGGCACCTGGAGCGAGTCCTCCTCGCCTACGTCACTCACTACAACGGGCAGAGGCCGCATCGGGCGCTCGACCTCGGGAGTCCTGAACCCCGCCGTGATCCGTCCGGCCCGACCGAGCCCCGGACGGTGAGACGCCTGGACGTCCTTGGAGGTCTGATCCATGAGTACGAGCCGGCAGCGGCATAGGGACAAGCCCGACGCGGGCCAGGGCGTGACCGGGGCGGGGAGCTCAGAGCGAACCTTCGTAATCGCCCGGAACCGGCAGCCTGACACGAAGCTCCCCTACCTCCTGAGGCTGCCCCTCGAGGGCGGTCTCGTGCTGAAGGTCCGCGACACCTGGCCGAGGAGCTCCCGCGTCTACTGCCACGCGTTCGAGGAGGACTGGCCGAAGGAGGCCGACGTACTGGAGGAGGTCCCGGTCCTCTCCTGTTGTCGGCGGGGTGCGGCGATCGACCTGGTGCTCGACCGGCCTCGCCTTGCTCGCTCCCAGTTCGTGTTCACCGAGGTCAGGGGCCGCCCGGCCATCTTCTGGCAGACCCAGAAGACGGCGAGGACCGCCAACCCGGGAGGACGGGTCCCACGTCGACGAGCGCTGCCTGGCGGCTTCACCATCGCGGTTGACTCCAGGGAGCGCTACCCCTACCGGTTCACCGGGCGAGACGTCAGCACCGAACCAGCGGCTCTTCCGGCGGGGGACTACGCCGTTCGGGACGGGCACGGCCTCGTCAAGGCTGCCGTGGAGCGCAAGAGTCTGGAGAACCTGGCCGCCACCCTGTCCGACGGCACTTTGGCCTTCCAGCTGCAGCGACTGGCGGAGCTTCCCCTGGCGGCCGTCGTCGTCGAGGGACGGTACCCGGGGCTGTTCGCCTCGAGCACGTCTCCGGAGCCTGGCTCGCCGACATTCTCGGACGCCTGCAGGTCCGCTACCCCGAGGTTCAGGTTGTCTTCGCCGACTCTCGTCGGTTCGCCGAAGAGTGGGCCTACCGGTTCCTCGCCGCTGCGCTCGCCGATGCGGCCGGGACTCCTGCGTGAGTGCCGGTGACCGCCGCGCTCGGGTCCACCTCCTGATCGGGTTCGAGCGAGTGACGGTTTCGTCACGTCCTCGGTAGGTCGCAGCGTGAAGAGCGAACCCTGGTTCCCGTGCCCCACACCCGGGACAGGACGTCTATTTGGAGCGGACGACGGGATTCGAACCCGCGGTCATACGAAACTCAGCCCCGGCTGTAGCCTTCCGCTCAGCATTCGATATGGAAGTCCTGAACGGTCATCTGGCCGGCGACAACCGTCACCTCCGCGGAGTCGGGCTGGCAGCCGTCCGCGGAAGCGATGAAGTCGTAGGTCCCAGCCGGTAGCCCGGCCACGGCGTAGTCTCCAAGGTCATTCGTCTCTGTCGACCCCGACTCGGGGCCGAACCAAGTGATCAACGCGCCGGACACATTGGTATGCCCCGTCACACTCCCTTGCGTCCGGGAGGGCGCCTGCTCCACGAGCGTCCGCTGCCGGAAGTCCCGATCGGAGAACCAGCCGGCTGCCCACAGGTCCGCGGGCCCCGAGGCCTCCACGTCTACCAGTCGGCCACCTCCAGGGCTGGGGGTGGGCACCTGGCCCCAACTGGAGCCGTCCCAGTGGAGGATGATCTGCCGAGCGCCATCGGTCCCGACAGCCCAGGCGTCGTTCGGCGCTATCGCCTTGACGCCGTGCAGGGACTGACCCGGAATGTTGATGTTCAGCGACCATTGGCGTCCGTCCCAGTGCTCGATCAGCGGTGCGAATGACACGTGTTCGCCTTGCTGGATCACCCTGAATCCGACCGCCCACACGTCACTTGGCGAGGTTCCGGAGACATCCTGAAGCTGATAGGCCTCCCCGGACGGTGGTTGCGGGCTCGGCACGACGCTCCATCCAACCGCACCATAGCGACACGTGGTGGCGGATCCGACGGCCCACAGGTCCACGGTGAGTCCCCGGATGGCAGTCACGCCCTGCAGGGGGACCTTGCAGGCGTTCGGGACAGCCGTCCACACAGAACCGTTCCAGCGCAGGATGAGTGATTTCTGGGGAAAGCCAGTAGCCCCCACCGCCCACACATCCGTCGAGGAGACGGCGGCCACTGCGGTGAGTCCGTTCGGCAGGGAATCTCCGGCGGGGTTCGGGCTGGGGACCAGCCGCCATGCGGCGCCGTCCCAGTGCTCGGTAAGGGTGGTGCTCTTCAGCGAGGCGAAGTCCTCGGCGGATCCGACGGCCCACACGTCCTTGGAGGAGACGCCTGAGACGTCGTTAAGCGCGGATTTGTCCACCCCCGGCCAGTCCGCGTTGGGGCTGGGAACGATGGTGAAGCTCGATCCATCCCAATGCTCGGTCAAGGTCCGCCTGCCAGTCTCGGTCGGCGGCAGCCCCGGATTGTACTCGCCCACAACCCAGACATCGGTGGGAGACAATGCCTTCACCCCAGCCAGAGCATTCTGGCGATCGCCCTGGTTGGGACTGTCCACCGTGCCCCAGACCGGAACGCCTGCCGCACCCGCTTGCGCGCCCCCCAGAACCAACAGCATCGCTCCAACAGCTGCCAGAGTCCTGCGGGAAATGTTCCCGATCGTCTGCATCCCGCCTCCTTCGTTCAACCCGAGCAAAGGTACCCAAGCCCGCCGACGGAGGGGCCCCGATTTCCTTACGGTTTGCTTGCGTTTGACGTGACCTCACCGAGGCGAGCCTCGGTGGCGTCCACGCTAAGCTCGGCGAATGCCGGTGAAGGTTACCTGGCGACAGGCGCTCGCGTGGCGGATGCAGCGGCACCTACTGGGTCCGATCGGCACGCTACCCGTCGCGGGGGTGGTCCGTCGTCTCTGCGGCGTCCAGACCCAGGTGGCGTCGTCCGCCGAGCTCGCGGTCCGTGTCCGGCGCGAGGCGTCGCGACCCGGCGAGGTGGGCCGCGCCTTGTCCGAGGGTCGCCTCATCAAGACCTGGGCGATGCGGGGCACGCTCCATCTGCTCACCCCCGAGGAGGGCGGAGCCTTCCTCTCGCTGATCGCCGCCGGGCGATCGTGGGAGCGCCCGAGCTGGCAGCGCTACTTCGGCGTGACCCCTGAGCAGATGGATGTCCTTCGCGGGGCGGTACGCGAGGCGCTGGACGGCGCGGTCCTCACCCGGGACGAACTGGTGGCCACGGTCACCGCACAGCCCGGCCTGGGGCATATCGGCCAAGCCCTCCGGTCAGGCTGGGGCACGCTCCTGAAGCCGCTCGCCTGGCGGGGGGACCTCTGCTTCGGACCGAGCCGGGGCAACCGCGTGACCTTCGTGCGCCCGGAGGCCGCCAGCTCGCACTGGGCCGGGGTCCCCGATCCGGATGAAGCGGCGCAGGCAGCCATCGCCGCCTATTTCTCCGCCTACGGGCCGACGACGATTGATGCCTTCGGAAACTGGCTGGCCGGTGGCTGGTTCGGCAAGCGACAGCTTCGGACCTGGTTCGGTGAGCTCGGCGACCGGCTGGTTGAGGTCGAGGTGGACGGTGAGCGCGCGCACGTCCTCGCGGAGGACCTCGGCGAGCTGGCCTCGGCAAGGCCCACCAAAGCGGTGCGGCTTCTGCCGGGGTTCGACCAGTACGTGCTGGGTCCGGGCACCGGGGACGGCCACGTCGTGCCAACTGCCCGGCGGGCCGCGGTGAGCAAGCAGAGCGGCTGGATCTCGCCGGTCGTGGTGGCGGGTGGCGTGGTGTGCGGTACGTGGGAACTGGAGGGCGAACAGGTACGCGTCGCCTGGTTCAGGGAGGCCGGCAGTCTGCCGGGAAACGTGCTGAAGGCGGAGGTGGCGCGGCTCTCCTCGATCCTCGATCGCGACCTCCGCGCGACGATCAGCCCCGCCTGATTCTCCAATCCCATTTCCGATCGTCAATCCGCGTCATGATGCTCGACCCAACCGAACTACAGCGACTCGATGAATCATGGAGCAGACTTCCGGACGCGCGAAACTCGCAGGGCTCCTTCGATAGGCTGGGCGACGTGCCGCCCGAGAGCCAGTACCCGAAGGGGTTCCTTTCCGACCTGCGCCGGCTCCGCCGCTGGAGCGGTCTCCGGGGCAGCCTGTGGCGGAACCCGGACCTGCTCAGCTCACGTACGGCGAGCTGGCTCGACTGGTTCAGACGTGTGTCGGGTCGCGGCCGTGCAGCATCCTGTACGTCGGTCCTGGGGCTGTGCCAAATCGCCCTGGAGCTGGCCCGCTCCGGCCACGATGTCACCGAGGTAGCCGTCGACGTTGAGTCGGTGGCGCTGGCCACGCGCGCCGCCGAGAGGGATCCGTTACGCGATGAACGGGGCGCGCTCTCGTACCAGGTCGCCGAGTTTCCGAGCGGGTTCAGAGACGGTGGGCCGTACGATCGTGTTCTTTTCTCCCGCGTCCTGCATCACATCGAGGACCCTAGGGCTGCTGTGACCAGGGCAGCCGAACTGCTCGCACCCGGCGGGCGCCCTTGTCTGCGTGGGGTTCGCGCATGATCGGCTGGGCCCAGCCGGGGCCCGGTGGATGGCTCGATCACGGATGCGGCTCTCGCGTGCCGGCTGGTGGCCGGAACGCGTGTCCGGATCGCTCGATGAAGAGACCAAGAGGACGGCCCGCGACTGGCGGACCGACCGCGAGAACGAAGGGCTGAATCCGTTCCGGGCGATGCTCGATGCGCTCCAGACGAGGTTCCGGCTACGACGTCCGGCCTGGCACCCATATCCGTTCTGGGATCTCGCAGCCGACATGCGAATGCCGGCCGATCGGGAAGGCCGGTGGCCCGCCGCATGCGGAACGAGGAAGCCACGCTTCTCCGACAGCGACACCTGCGAGGTGTGCTGTTCTCAACGACAGTCGTTCCGGGAGCTGCTGGAGGTGCTCTGCTTCGATGCGTGCTTCGACCCTCAGCGCAAGGCCCTCTCGGTCCGGGTTGTGCTGCACCCGGACCTGCTCACACTAGCCGAGCGCCCGCAGTTGTCACCCTCTTGAAAGTGCACCCAACTGGACGGCGGTCGAAAAAACGTCCGAAGGTAGAAGGGCATGTGGTCTGTCTCCGCGCCCGTCACGCGAAGCTCCGACGCGAGGGATACCGAAAGGGCGCAAGCCGCTGAGAGGTCCGATCTCATCCGCAGATGGGGATGCAAGGTGCGAAGGTCAGCCAGTCTGGCGGGCGTGGTCGTGAGAGATAGGCGAGACTCGCGATTCCTCCCCTTGCGCTCCTCAAGATTCCAAAAGCGAACGTCGATCGGCCTCTTCGCTGTGACGCTGCACGCCGGTTTGGCCGGCGCGTTCCCGAGTCGGCCTGACAGTGACGCGGGGTCGGCGGCATGTGCGGACGTCACCCACGGATTCCCTCCGTCTTCGTCGCGAAGCCCATGTAGGAGAGGCTCGTGCTCTTGACCTGCCCGACGTCCAGCCTCCGGCTCAGCTCCCCGTACGAGATCCTTCCTCTGTTCGCCCTGACGAAGTTAAGGTCTCCACCTCTAGCGACCGGATGAACACCAACTCAGTGGATTCGAAGACGCGTCCTAGATAGACAGGCGCCGGCCCCGGGCACGCATCTGGAACTGACGGAAAATGGTGCATCATGTAGGTGACCGTCAGGCGGTAGGGCCATGCGCATAGATCGGTTCACCTTCGGTTCCATTCGCATCGATGGCGAGACCCACGCCCACGACGTGGTGATCGACCATGGCCGGATCCGCAAGCGCAAGAAGAAGCCATCCAAGCCCTTCCGCGATGCATTCGGTCACACTCCGCTGTCCGTCGAGGAGGACATCCCCTGGAACTGCCGTCGGCTGGTGGTGGGCACCGGGGCGGAGGGTGCCCTTCCCGTGATGGACGAGGTGAGACAGGAGGCGGCACGGCGGAAGGTGGAGCTCTTGATCCTTCCCACCCCCGAGGCTATCCGGGAACTGCAGACCGAGCGGAACGAGACGAACGCGATCTTGCACGTGACCTGCTGATCCTCAGGAGCCCTCCCCTGGTATGAGGCTAGGCGCTATGGAGCTCATGCCGGCTGATAGGTATCGGGGAGGGCTCCCACCTCGGCCGAGTCCACCTCCACGATGTCTTCTCCTCCGTCGACCCGACATGCGAAAGTACCGAGGCACTTTACGCCATCGCCGGGCAGGATCCCTAGCCTACGTGTGGGCGTCACGCTCCGGCCGGCACGTCCTCCGTAGGCCGGCCGAGTCCCGCCTGGGTACGGACCGCATCAGTGATTTCCTCCGCTGGGGGCCAAGGCAAATCCGGATAGGTGATGTGGAGATCCACGACACCGTGAAGCACGGTCCACAGCTCCACGGCGAGAAAGGAGCTGTCGCGATCGGACTCGGCCCCCGCGTCCAGACAGCGCTGGATCGCCTCCACGAGTGCGAAGAACGAGACGGCTCCCGCACGTGGACTCTCACCGGATCGTGCAGAGCCCCGGCCGGCGATCCGTACGGAGGGGATAGGCACCTTGGTGCCGAACAACACCCGATAGTGTCCGGGATGTTCTCTTGCGAACTCCAGGTACGCGTGGCACCGGCGGCTGAGCGCGTCGCACGGGTCGCTCCCCGCCGCTTCGGCCTCGGCAAGGAAACGGTTGAATTCGCCAAACCGTTCCTCGAGAACGGCCAAGACAAGGCTCTGCTTGTCCTCGAAGTGGCGGTAGATGGAGGGCGGAGTCACCCCGGCCCTCCTCGCCACGGCCCGGATGGAGAGTCGGTCTGCGTCGCCGAGTTCGGCAAGAAGTGCGGTTGCGGCCTCGATGAGCTCGCCCCGGAGCCTCTCTCCTTGGCCCCGGGGATTCCGTTTGCGGCGCGGCCTCTTGTTCATCGGGTTAGCGTGTGTGCCCCTAACCAGCCGGGCGGTCGCGTGTGTCCTGTTTGTGCCGTCCCGACTAAGATAACAGCTGTAAGTTTACGGCTCTCTGGCGCAGTCTGGGCGCTCGGGCCGAAGCCCCCTCGTTGGTTTGCCCTTTGACGTAACGAGCGATACCGTAACAGGCGTAAACTGATGGGGAGGGAGGGGCGGTGCCCGGCGGTCCAACCGGCGATCGTGGCCAGGCCCGAAATGCCAGGCTGCGGGGCCGGCTCGTCCTCGTGGCGACCACGGCGGTGGCCCTCGGAACGGCGCATTTCGCGGACCACGCTGTAAGGGGGCAGCTGGTGGTCGACAGGGGGCTCGATCCTGACTGGAACCACAGTGGGTGGCCGTTCCAGCATGACTTCACCCCTTTCACCGTCAGCATGATCGTGGTGTATGTGCTCCTACTGGGCGGCATCTGGTTCACCTTCCGAGGAAGACTGTGGGCCGCATACTGGCTCGGGACGGCGATCATCATCGGGGCCATCGTCGTATTCGTTCACTTCGTGGGGTCGGACGCCGAGACCCCCAGGATGATCGTTGACACGTACGACAACCTGGCCGCCGGGATTCAGGCCCTCATCGTGCTGTTCGGGGTCGTCGCCATCCTCGTCGTGATGGCAGGACAGGCCATCTCCGTTCGACGAGCCTCAGGTCGCTGGTGATGGACCGGGCCAGGGCGCGATGCGCGGAGGACGACTGGCGATGACCGCCCTCAGCGTCGCTCGATTCGTGAACCTGCTGATCGTGGCCCTGTTCGTCGGAAACGAGGTTGGAAGCCGGCTCGTTATCCATCCGTCCCTGAACTCCCTTTCTTTCGACGCGGATCTTGAGGCCGAACAAGCATTGAGCCGCAACTTCGGACGGATCATGCCCGCAGTCATGGTGCTCACGATCGCGTCGACGGTCGTCGTGGCCATTTTCGTCGGAGATCGGTCCTCGGCGTCCTTCTGGCTCGCCGTGGCCGCAGCCGGCTGTTTCGTCCTGATGCTCGCCATCACCCTGGTGGGAAACGTTCCCATCAACGATCGAGTCCTCGAGCTCACAGCGCAGACCTCGGTCCAGGACTGGCGTGCCCTCCGTCGACGGTGGGATCGGTTGCACAGCATCCGGGTAGCTCTGGACGTGGCCGCCCTGGGCGCTCTCATCCTCGGAGCGCTCCTGTAGGCGCGACGTGTGGCAAGCACTGAGGCATTTTGCTAGGGCGTGTGTTGCAGGTTCGATCCATGCCTCCGATTTGACCCTGTGCCCGTGTGGATTCTGCCGGCGCCCGGCCCGACGTTCTACGAACGGAGGAACGTCAGCACGGCCAGGACCCGACGATGGTCGTCCGGTGCGCTCGACAAGTTGAGCTTGGTGAAGATGTTTCGAACGTGCCCCTCGACAGTCTTGGCCGAAAGGAACATCCGCTCCGAGATGGCCTGGTTCGAGCGCCCTTCCGCCATCAGAGCCAGGACCTCCCGTTCCCGCTCTGAGAGCGCGTCCAGCGGGTTGGCCTGGCGGGCCCGCCCCACCAGGCGCGACACCACCTCGGGGTCGATGACCGAGCCGCCCGCACCGATCCGGCGGACCGCGTCGGTGAACTCCTGGACGTTCGCCACCCGGTCCTTGAGGAGGTACCCCAGGCCCCCGGCGCCGTCGGCCACCAGGTCGACCGCGTAGTCGGTCTCCACGTACTGCGACAGGACCAGGACGCCCACGCCCGGATGCTCGGCGCGGATCCGATGCGCCGCCCGCAGGCCCTCGTCGGTGTGGGTGGGCGGCATGCGAATGTCCGTGATGGCCACGTCGGGAGGATCGGCCGCCACTGCCGTCAAGAGCTCCTCGGCGTCCCCAGCCAGAGCCAACACGGCGAACCCCGCATCCGAAAGCAAGCGGGCCACGCCTTCGCGCAGCAGGATGGAGTCGTCGGCCAGGATCACGCGCATCGAGGGCGGGGGGGTGGCCTTGGCCTGGGTGAGCCGCTTCGCGGGGTCATCCGTCGTGGGGACCACCCGTACGACGAGGACGGCTCGGTCAGTCCCTTCAGGCGGGCCTCACCCCGCTCGACATACGTCACGCCGTCGACGGCCCGGGCCAGTGGATCACCTCGCGTGAGGCCAGGATCTCCCCGGGCGCGGCCAGGCTGCACAGCCGCGCCGCCAGATTCAGCGCCCGCCGCGAAACCCGTCCTCGAGGAGCCACGGCCTCGCCCGCGTCAAGCCCGATCCCCACGTACAGCGGGAGGTCCGCCTCGCTGAGCGCCTTGTCGACGAACCGCGACTGAAGGTCGACCGCGGCCACGATGGCATCCCGGGGCGAGTCGAACGCCACCAGCGCCTCGTCTCCCCGTAGCTCGATCAGCGATCCGCCGCGACCCTCCACTCCCTCGCGGACGACGCCGGCGAACGTCTCGGCCAGCCGGGCCGCCGCCTTGTCCCCGTGCTCCTGGGTGAACAGGGTGTATCCGCGGATGTCGGCGATGAGGAAGACCCGAATACCTCGCGCCACGCCGGTCTCGTTCACGGGGTCGCCTCCGTCAGCACCGGGACCGGGATGCGAACGCGCAGCGTGGTCCCTTCGCCGGTCGGGCTGTGTACCTCGAGGGTGCCGTCCACGGCGGCCACCCTATCCGCTAGTCCTCGCAAACCGGAACCGCGGGACGGGTTGGCGCCGCCGATGCCGTCGTCGGCCACCTCCACCGTGAGCTCCCCATCGGCGACGCCGACCTGGATGGCTACCTTGGTTGCCTTTGCGTATGCCTCCCGAGAATTCCGATAGCACCTCATACGGCGTGGCTCGCTTCCCATATACCAACCGGTTGGCGAAGCGCTGCACCCTCTCTCTTACCGGCTGGAACGCCACCGCCACCAGCGCCGTGGCCAGGATCGACAGAGTCAGGTTCCGGTCGCTCCCTATGGCCCGCCCGATCCCCATGAGGAAGATCAGGGGGATGACCAGGTTGAAGACCGGCTTCAGCGCCTCGATCCCCAGAGGGTTCTCAACGTTTGCATAGCCGGAGTCGGTGAGCTTCCCCGGCGCAAGCACGATGGCGACCATGGTTGCGACCAGCGTGATGGCAGCGAGCCATTCCACCTTCCGCCACCGCGGCGAGAGCAACGTGCCGTTGGGGAAGCGAAGCAGGAGCGAGGTTCCCATCAGGACGATGGGAGGCGCCCACGTCGGGGACGAAAGGGATACGGCGATGAATCCACCCGGCAGGTGCCTGCTCACTGCGAAATCGCCGTAGTTGCCCAGTGGAAGGGCCCAACCGAGCCCGATGGCCATCAGGATCCAGCCAATCACGTTCCGTGGCTGGCGCGACAGGATGAGGATCGACGCGATGGGAAATGCCCCGGTCGTCAGGGGAAACAGCACGTCGGATTCGGCTCCCTGCCCCGGCATGGGTTTGGTGGCGAGATCGAAGGCGATCGCGCCAGGAGGAACAACACCCACAAACCGAAGGCGGACCACGCCAGACGACGGGCCTGCCTCTCGGTCATGCCGGAACCTCCGCCAGGACCGGGATCGGGATCTGAACCCGAAGCCTCGTCCCCTCGCCGGCGGGGCTGTGGACCTCGATCGTGCCGTCCACGGCAGCGACGCGATCGCTGAGTCCTCGAAGGCCAGATCCCCGCGAGGGGTCTGCGCCGCCGATGCCGTCGTCGGCGACCTCCACCGTGAGCTCCCGATCGGCGGCGCAGACCCGAACCGTGACCGCCGCAGCCTTCGAATACTTCGCTGCGTTGGCCAGGGCCTCGGAGACCACGAAGTAGGCCGTGGCCTCGACGGCGGCGGGGAGCCTGTCCGGCACGGTGCCCTCGACCGTTGCCGGGACGGTGGATCGCTCTGCCAGCGACTGGAGGGCCGGGATCAACCCCCGTTCGGTCAGGATGGCCGGGTGGATCCCCCGGGCGAACTCCCGGAGCTCCGACAGGCCAGGGTGAGCTGCTCCGAGGCCTGATCCAACCGGGACCCCAGGTCAGGATTGGCGTCGGGACGCACCATGCCCCTGGCCATCCGCAGCGCCAGCGAGATGGCCACCAACCGTTGCTGCGCCCCGTCGTGCAAATCCCGCTCCAGGCGGCGGCGCTCCTCGTCCTGGGCCGTGACCAATCGCTGACGGGAGGTCCGAAGCTCCTCGATCAGCCGCACGTTCCGAAGCACCAGCCCGGCCTGTGACGCCAGGTCCTCCAGCAGCTTCAGCTCGGCCGGGGTGACGGCCTCCCCGGCGGACTTCTTCACCCCGATCACCCCGAGCAGCTCTCCCTGGTGGCGGACCGGGACGGCCGCGTCGGAATCGGAGAGCGTCCGGTCGTTGCTAACGGGTGCGACCAACCGAACCTGACCGTTTCCCGCCGGCCACGTGGCCTCTCGGACGAGCTCCGACCCGACATGCAGCCACACGTCGGCCCTCGCTGCGCCGGAGCCTTCGGCCACGATCCGGGCCATGCGAGGCAAGAGGTCCTCGGTGGCGACGGCATGGGACATGCCGCCGGAGAAATCCGACAACACCTCGTACGGCGTGGCCCGCTTGCCGTAGACCACCCGGTTGGCCAGCCGCTGTACCCGTTCCCGAACCGGCTGAAAGGCCACCGCCACCAGCGCCGTGGCCAGGATGGAAAGGGCGATGTTTCGGTCACTTCCGATGGCCCGGCCGATCCCGACCACGATGGCCACGTACACCGCGGTGATGAACGCGGCCATGGACCCGTAGACCAGGGTCTTGTTGATGACGACGTCGATGTCGTACAGCCGGTACTTCAAGATGGCGATGGCGATGGCGACCGCCAGCGGGACGATGGCGATCGCATCCACGATCGTCGGCAGGCTGCCTTGGAAGCCGAACACGATCGCGGACTCCAGGCCCAGGACGACGACCCCCAACGTGATCCACTTGAGCTGCTGCCGCTCCTCCCCCTGTGAGCGTACGAACCGAAGGACCATTGAGGCGATCCCCGCAAGGATCAGCGCAGGAAAGAGGAACCCCACGACCAGCGTGATCTTGGTGATCGTGGGGACTCCAGGGAGTGTCTCGACCGACCCGAGCAGGCGGGCCCCTCGAAGCGGCCAGGTGGCCATGAATCCGCCCAAGAGCACCGAGGCCTCCGTCACGCTCAGGTAGACGAGCCACCTCCATCGCCTGGAGACCGGCCGGCCGTCGGGGAGGAGCTGCACGATCAACGTGCCCACGGCGACGAGCGGTACCCAGGACCACGCCGAGATCCAGCTGGCGAACCCCCCGCCCGGCCAGGACCCGGGAGCGGTCACCAGGGCGTGCTGCGCGTAGGCGTTCGTGGCCGACTGGAGGGTCGAGAACAGCGGCCCGCCGATCATCAGCCACCCGACCGCGTTCCGCGGATGACGCGAGGCGACGAGCGCCCCGGTAACGGGGAAGACCACGGCGAACACGACCACGAATGAGTTGTCGGACACGAACCGTGACATGGAGGTGTGGTCCGCCACGGCGATGAGGATCAGCGCGCCGAGCAGGATCAGGCCCAGCAAGGTCAGTCCCCAAGCCAGCCGGGCCGCGCCCCGGGGATGCGCGTGGGAACTCATCCCCCCGCCTCCCCCCAGCAACGCCCGAATCGCTTGGCCGGACAGCTCGGCCTTAGGAATGAACCCGACGGCTCCAGAAGAGTCGACCTGGTCGCCGTAGCTCGCGGCGTCGCGGCTGGAGGTCAGGACCACCGGGGTGGGAACCCCTTCAGCACGCAGCCGTTGCAGCACCTCGAAGCCACTGAGGTCGGGGAGCTGCACGTCCAGAACGACGAGGTCGGGTCGGAGCGACCGGACCGCCTGCACCCCCGAGAGGCCGTCCCTGGCCTCCCCGATGACCTCGAACCCCTCGCTCTCCAGCAGTGCCCGGGCGAAGGATCGGAAGGTCTCGTGAGCGCCCGTTCAGCACGGTCGTTGTCATGCACCGATGGTGGCAGCCCCCAGGCGAGCGCGCCAGAGGGCCAGCCCTGGTTTCGGTGGCCGCCGACCAAGGGTTAACCCTTGATGGGGCGCATGCCGACCTGTGAGGAAGAGCCCGTGACGGCCGCCGCGAGCCGTATCGTGGACGCCTCCATGGCGACGATCGAGGGTGTGCGCGAAGTGGCTCTGAGCCTGCCCCGGACGCACGAGGCACTGGTTCGGGACCGCGTGAAGTTCCGGGTCGGCCGGATCGTCTACCTGGCGTTCTCGCGCGACGAGACGCTGATGGGGTTTGCCTTTCCCAAGGAGGAGCGAGAGGCGCTGATCGCATCCGAGCCCGACAAGTTCATGATGCCGAAACCCTCTGACCAGAGGTACAACTGGGCGGTCGTTCGTCTGAGCGCCATCGACGATGTCGAGATGCGCGAGATCGTGCTCGACGCCTGGCGGATGGTCGTCCCCAAGCGCGTCGCTGCTGCGCATCTCGGCGACTGACATCCACGTGGTGCTGGCGCCCAGGCCACCACGGCCCTACGAGGTCTTCGCCAAAGGAGACGCCGGCGCTCCGCCGAACTCATCGGTCGCCCGGATGTGTCGTGTGCAGGATTCCAGATCCGAGTTGGGATCGGTCGTCGCCCGGCCGCCAACTCGGCTGGAAGACCGGGGGCGATGAGTTTCATCCGGCCGGCCGGTCTGTCTCCAGAGATGACAGCGAACGAAGGGCCGCGGTTGGTCGCTCAGGAGGAGTCGCCGTCGACCCAGCGGAACCCGCTTCGACCGCCGCCTGAGCCTGGGACGATCGTCTTGGTCCTCAGCGGTCCGATCGCTCCGGCCGACGTCACCGGGCTGTGCGTGCGCGCCCGCATGCTGCTCGAGAGCGTCAACCCCGATCTCGTCGTCTGTGACGTGGGCGGGCTCGTCGACCCGGACGCCGTGGCGGTCGATGCCCTCGCTCGGCTACAGCTCACGGCTCGGCAGCTCGGGTGCCGTATACGGCTCCGCCAGGCGTGCGGCCAGCTACGGGAACTCCTCGTCCTGATGGGGCTGGGCGATGTCCTGCCGTGCGGCGCGGCCTCAGGGCTCGAGCCGAGGGGGCAGGCCGAAGAGCGGGAACAGCCGCTCGGTGTCGAGGAAGAAGCTGATCCCGGCGATCCGCCTGTCTGAGATCTCGATGACCTGCAGCGACCACGGCTCGCGACCGCCCGCAGCGCTCGGCTTGTACTGCCCGAACGCCGGCAAGCCGTTGGCTACGATCGGAACCAGGCGGGAGCCGCGACAGCCGATGCCGGGCCCGAGGCACCACCGGCGGATGTCGTCGTGGCTCCGCAACCACAGCTCGTAGGGAGGCATCGACCATGTGGCGTCCTCATGCAGCAGCGAGGTCAGCGACTCGAGGTCGTACCGCTCGAACGCGTCGACGTAGCGGGCGAGCAGGACTCGCTGCTCGTCGTCGAGCGGCTGGTACGCCTCGGTGGCCTCGAGGTCGGCGGCGGCGAGCTTCGAGCGGGCCCGCTGAAGCGCGCTGTTGACCGACGCGACGGAGGTTCCGAGCAATTCGGCGACCTCCACCGCTTTCCACCGCAGGACCTCCCGCAGGATCAGCACAGCTCGCTGCCGAGGCGGCAGGTGCTGCAGAGCGGCGACGAAGGCCAGGCGGATCGTCTCGCGCGACTCGGCCACCTCGGCCGGGTCGCCGTCGGTCGGCAGGATACGGCCGTCGGGGACCGGCTGGATCCACGTGGCCTCCGGCAGCGACTCGCCGAGCGGGGCATCGGCCGTCTTCGCCGGCGCCAGATCCATCGGGCGGGCCCGGCGCTCCTTCCCATTCAGCATGTCGAGGCACACGTTGGTGGCGATTCGATACAGCCACGAGCGCAGCGCCGACCGTCCCTCGAACCGATCGAAGCTCCGCCACGCCCGTAGCAGGGTCTCCTGGACGGCGTCCTCCGCCTCGAACGCCGAGCCCAGCATCCTGTACGCGTAGGCGGTCAGCTCCGTCCGATGCTCCTCGAGCCTATACTCCAGGTCCTCGGACCCGCGCGTCGAGCTCTCGGTGACGTCGTGTCTTGCCGTCAGCTCCGCCAACCAGCGTCGCTCCTCTCCGCCCTACAGGTCCACCAGACTACGACACCCGCCCGGCGTGGAACTCATCGGTCCGGCCCGTGACCCTCGATGCGTGGCAGCCTACCCCTCCCCTGCAGGAGGGTGGCAAGTTTTTCGCCGTTACGGCTCACGGGTGAACCGAATGTCGTGGTCCTGGGCCTCGGCCGAGGCGAAGCGGAGCAACCAGGCCCCTTCGTCGGCTATCGCTGCACGGTCCTGTTTCTTCAGTGGCTCGAGAGGTTCGATGAGGAGGGTCGCCCGGTCGCCCTGGCGCTCGACCTTCCAGAACCCTCGCACGAAGCCATCGACGAGCACGGTCGGCCGCCCCAGGTTGTTCACGACCCGTTTGCGATGATCGTCGCCGATGATGCGGCTGCGGTCGGCGTAACCGACCAGCACGTTGTCGAACTCCGGCAGGAACCGAGTCGGTGCGGGTGTGTCCGGGTCGGGTAACGGGGCGTCGGCAACGTCGAACAGTTCGCGACCGCGCTCGTCCCGGAAGGTACGCATCTGTGGCCGGAGTCTCTCGGCCACCCTCCGCAGGCCGGTCAGGCCCGACCAGGCATGCATGTCGCTGACCGTGGCCGGGCCGAACGCCGCCAAGTAGCTCCGGATCATGTCCTCGGGGGACGTGCTGGTCTCGAGGGGGCGGCCAAGCCATTCCTCGGCCGTTGTCCAAGTGGCCTGTCCGCTGGCGCCCCAGATGCCACGGGGCGGCACCTGGACCAAAGGCACCAGATAGCTGATGGCGTAGGCGAGAGAAGGCGTGTCCCGGTCGGGCCAGCGCCTACCGAGCAGTCGGCTGAGTTCGGCGCGGGTGCGCGGGCGTTCCTCCAGGACGGCCCGACCGGCCGACAGAAGCTGCTCCATGTCCAGGTCCGTGAGGTTCCGGCCGAAGGGGCTGCCCGAGTGGAAGCCGCGCTCCAGGACGGACTGCATCACCGGGCGCAGCGCCAGGAAGTCTCGGGCCGTCACCAGATGGAGCGTGGCCCGCATCAGCGGCCCGCGAACAGCACGGCGCTCCAGGATCAACTGAGACAGCTCCTCGGGGTGGAAGCCGTCCACCCGCGTCCACAGCCCGACGTATGGCGAGTTGGGCACCTGAGCCTGCATGCCGACCAGATGCTCGATCGCCGCCGCGACAGGGAGCTTCGCTCGGCGCAACAGGAGCTGCCGTGCCAAGAGGGCGCGGTTCAGCGCACGCGGGTCGAGCACATCACCCGCTCCACTGGCTCTTCCCGCGGTCGCGGCCTTCGTCGAGGGTCGCCTCGTCATCATCCGGTCCGATCTAGGTGACGGCGGGATGGACAATATGACAGAATGCTGTCATGCCACGCAGGCTATCGCGCCGACAGCATACTGTCAACTCCGACTCCGGGCCAGGTCCCCGTACTCCTGCCGGGGAATCTTTCAGTGAGCTCGTCGTCCAGATCTTTCAGCTCGACGGCGAGCTTGCCGCCGCCGGTGACGCACTCGCCAAGCCAGCGGGCCAGACGAGCGCACGCTGGAGGGTCATGGCCGCGGTCGAGGATGCACCCTCGACGGTCGCGCAGATCGCCCGTGCCTGGGGACTGGCCCGCCAGAGCGTGCAGCGCGTGGCGGACGTGCTCGTGAAGGAGGGATTCGCCCTCTACGAGGAGAACCCCGGGCACCGTCGCGCCCAGCTCGTGCGGCTCACGCCGCAGGGTCGCTCCGCGCTTCGCAGGATCCAAGCGGCCCAGCGAGTGTGGGCGGACGCGTTGGGCACCGAGATCGGCGAGGCGGACCTTCGCAAAGCGAACGTCGCTCTGGCCCGGGTGCTCCGGGCTGTCGTGAGCCGGCGCCGGCCGCAGATGTGACGGGCAGCCGAAACCAGGCACTGGTTGTGGAGGGAGTTCACGCGATGGTAGGCTGCCTGCCTTGCCACCACGGTGGCCCGACCAACCAGGAGGTGACCGATGACCGTCCGCTCGGTGGTTGTCGCGTCGCGTCCTGGCACCGGTCCCTTCGTTTCTTCCTGATCACCAGGTAACCCCACGGGCGCGACGGCGCCTACTCACCGTCACGTCCCTGGAGGTTCCGATGTCACGCGACCAGCGTCATCGCGCGCGCCGCGGTGGCCCCAATTCGTTTCGATGCCGGCACTGTGGGCTGGATGTGTCGACCCATGCCCCCGGTACCGCGCACCGCAACCATTGTCCGAATTGCCTGTGGAGCCGTCACCTTGACGACGACACCCCGGGCGATCGCGAAGCGGACTGCGGTTCGGCCATGGAGCCGATCGCCATCACCGTGCGAGGAGAGGGGGAGTGGGTGCTCGTCCACCGGTGCACCGGTTGTGATGTCCTCCACCTGAATCGTACTGCCGGTGACGACAACCCCCTGGTCCTTTTGAGGCTGGCCGTCAAGCCCCTCGTTCAGGCACCTTTCCCGCTCGAGCGAATAGGCCTGATCTGAGCCAGAGCCGCTCCTCGCTCGGGGTTGACTAGAGACCACTCGCGATATATCGTGATCCTACGCGAGACGCGCGCGGAGGAGGGAGGAGCGATCCATGCATGCGGAGATGTCGTACCCAGCCCGCCCGTTCGCCCGGGAGGGGGGAGACGAGTGGTGGTGGGCCCGAAAGAGGTGGATGGCGATGGCGGCTGCGGCCCGGCGGCACGGCGGACACCATGGCCGGCGCAGGTTCGGACCGGGCTTCGATCCCTGGGGCGGTCGGGTCAGGATCCCGGGACCCTTCTTCGGACGCGGACCGAAGGTCGGTCGGGGAGACGTCCGCGCGGCGATCCTGGTGCTGCTCGCGGAGGGGCCCATGCACGGGTACCAGATCATCCAGGAGCTCACGGAGCGGAGCGGAGGAGTGTGGCGACCGAGCCCGGGATCCGTCTACCCGACCCTTCAACTCCTGGAGGACGAGGGCCTGATCAAGAGCGAGGAGACCGAGGGACGTCGCGTGTTCCATCTGACTGACGCGGGGACGGCCGAGGTCAGGAGGCGTGGTGAGGAGACCCCTCCGCCATGGGATGCCTTCGGCGATGCCGCATCGCTCATAGACCTTCGAGAGGTGGGGTTCGGGATGGCGGCGGCGGTCATGCAGGTAGCCCAGACGGGAAGCGAGCGTCAGATCGCCCGGGCGAAGGAGATCCTCACCGAGGCGCGAAAGAGCCTGTACCGCCTGTTGGCAGAGGACGAGCCGGAACAGGAGGGCGACTCCTCGAAGGAATGATCAACGCTCGACCACTTGGAAGGCCACGGAGGTCCGCACCCGAGGATCGAAGGGACCGTGGTCGGCGGCCGCGAATTCGGCTTGAAGGACGTTGCGTCCGGGCTCGACATCGAGCGATCGGCTCAGCACGAGGCTCATGGACACGAGGGCGCCGTCCAGGAACAGGTGGATGTGGCCCTCGTCGGACTGAAGCCTGGTCGAGGTGAACGGGCCCACGACCGACCGAGCGCAAGCGAGCGCCCTCCGGATGAGATCCCCTGGGGGAAATGGGGAGCTGGCTAGTGAGAAGGAGGACCGCGGAGGCCGACGCCGCCGCAGAGAACCTGTGGCTGCGGGGCGAACCGGCCGGTGGGCAATCTCCGGGCCGAGCCGGCGCGCTGCGCTGCGGGTGAGAACAGCGCCTCGCAGACGCGTTCGGCGACGCGACCGAACCACAGGAGAACAAGGGCTCCGATGCAGGCCACCACGAACTGCAGGGCGACCCCGAGCATGAAGATGTGGTGCCCGAACATCCCGGCGACCGGGTCGCCGACGGCCAGCCGCTCCGCGATCTCCATCCCTAGGAACGCGGTGACCTGGACAGAAGCCAGACGGAAGGCGAGCGCCGCCGGGCGATCCGTCGAGAGGAGCTCCCCCCGGATGCGGCCGGCCAGGTGCCGGATGAGGATGGTCCCGACTGAGGCAAATCCCAGGACCGTGGCTGCCTTGATGGCCAGGAGCCAATAGGCGTGGCCACTCTGAGCCAGGATCTCCGAGCGCAAGTGGGGATCGGGGACGGCCAGCAGGTAGGCGAGCCAGTGACCGACCACGACGCCCACGACGGCCATGCCGGCTAGGGGAAGACCGCGAAGCGCGCGGCGGTCGTGCATCTTGGCGAACAGGATATTCGCGGGGCGCAGGTCAGCGATGACCCGGGCAGAGCCGGTTCAGGAAAGGCCCCCAAGGAAGTCTAGCTTCGCCGCTGGTCTGGGCTGTATCATTTACCGCGAAGGGGGTCAGGGATCAACCAGCGCGTCGTCTTCAGCTCGGTCCTTGCCATGGTCGTCGGGGTGGCGCTTCTCGCCACGATCAACCTGGCGAGAAAGCCGGCCGGCGCTCCTCTTGGCCACGCCGACGCGAGGCGGGTGGCTAACGTCCAGAAGCCCGATGGCGGCCAGCAGCTCCCGCAACCCGACCGGGGCCAGCAACTCCCCCGATATCAATGTGGTTCGACGGCATTCATCGATTACGCCGAAGGCGCCAAAGGCAAGGCAACGCCGCTTGCCGCGGTGCGTTCCTACCGGCCAAAAGCTCGAGACCTTCGGATCCAGACCCTCGGGTCGGACCGCGCTATCGTGGAGCAGTTCGAGGGTGCGGTGACGATCGCCGCCTACGAGGTGTTCCGTGTGGAAAAGGCAGGGTGGCTGGTGACGCGCGCCGACACCTACGAGGCCTGCGGCGCTCCTCAGTGGTCCCCTCAGCGCTGAACTGAGTCCCGAGCATTCCCGAGTCAGTCGAGCGCCGCTTGACGCCCGACCGCCCAGTAGCTAGTCTCTGCGACATATGAGAATGGGAACGATTCTCATTGTTAGCGCCCTCGCCTTTGCCTCAGCGTGCTCGCAATCCGCCGATGGGTCGTCGCCAGGTGGAAGGACGACAGTCGTGGCGAACTTCTATCCCGTCTTCGAGGCTGCCCGGGAGGTGGGAGGGGACCGGGTCCAGGTCAGGAATCTCACTCCGGCGGGCGCCGAACCGCATGACCTGGAGCTCTCCCCCAAGCAGGTCGATGAGATCCTCGACGCCAAGGTCGTGCTGTACATGGGATTGGGGTTCCAGCCCGCAGTCGAAGACGTCGCCCAACAGCGGCACGGGGGAGTTACTGTGGACGTGCTGGCTGCCTTGTCCTCCCAGCTCCGCAACCTACCCAGCGGGGCGACCGAGAAGGGCAGGGACCCTCACGTTTGGCTCGACCCGGTGCTGATGGCCGCCATCGTGGACCAGGTCAGCCGCGCAATGACGCGGGCCGATCCTTCCGACGCTCGGACATACCAGCGAAACGCGTCGCGGTACCGGGTAGAGATCATGGCACTCGACCAGCGGTACAGGGAGGGTCTCGCCCATTGTGCGAGGCGGGTCATCGTCACGTCGCACGCGGCCTTCGGGTACCTTGCCGCCCGGTACGGCCTGGTCCAGGAACCGATCGCCGGGCTGTCTCCGGAGGCCGAGCCCGATCCGCAGCGCCTCGCCGAGCTCGCCGATCTCGTCCGCAGGGATGGTGTCACGACCATCTTCACGGAAGAGCTGGTGTCTCCCAGGGTGGCGGACACGCTGGCCCGGGAGGCGGGGGTCAAGACCGCCGTGCTGAACCCTCTGGAAGGGCTCACCACTCGAGAGCTGGCTCGAGCGGAGAGCTACGTGAGCGTCATGAGGGAGAACCTCGCCGCGCTTCGAGCGGCCCTGGGGTGCCGATGAACATGAGGGAGGCGGGGGCGGATGGCGCCCCCGTGATGGAGGCGCGCGACGTCTCCTTCTCCTACGGGGACGAGCCCGTGCTGGAGGAGGTCAGTCTCTCTCTCCATCCCGGAGAGTTCGTCGCCCTGGTCGGGCCGAACGGCTCCGGCAAGTCGACGCTTCTCCGGGTTCTGCTCGGGCTGCTCAGGCCCGGCGGGGGAGCGGTTCGACTCTTCGGGGATGATCCGCGGCATCTCCGAGAGCACTGGCGCCTGGGGTACGTGCCTCAGAGGCCCTCCGTCCAAGAGGATCTGCCGGCCACTGTGGAAGAGGTGGTCTCGACGGGCCGGCTGGCCCGAACGGGTTGGTGGCGGTGGCCCGGCCGAACCGACCGGGTGAAGGTCGATCATGCCCTGGAGTCCGTCGGACTGGACGTACTCCGGAGGCGGCGCCTGAACGAGCTCTCCGGCGGTCAGCAACAGCGGGCGTTCATCGCCCGAGCCTTCGCCAGCGAACCCGACCTGCTGGTGCTCGACGAGCCGGTCGCCGGCGTGGACGCGGAGTCGCAGCGTCTCTTCCGAGAGTCGCTCATCCATCTGATGCGTGAACACGGCGCGGCGGTCTTGCTCGTGTCGCACGAGCTCGGAGCGGTTGCCCAGGACCTCGACCGGGTCGTCGTCCTCAAGCGCCGCGTGCTGTTCGACGGCTCCCCCGAAGACCTGGCTCGGCGAGGGGTGAGCCTCGGAGTTCATGCGGAGGACCTCCCGCTCTGGCTCGAGGCTCTGAGGTAGAGCGCGATGCCCTGGCCGTTCGATCGCCAGTACATGCAGCTGGCCCTGGCCGCGGGACTGGTCGTGGGTGCGTGCGCTCCGATGATCGGCGCATTCCTCGTCCCTAAGCGTCTCTCGCTGATGGGTGACGGGATCGGCCATCTGGCATTCGCCGGCGTGGCGGCGGGACTCGTTCTCCAGGTGGCTCCGGTGTGGATCGCCCTGGTTGTGGCCGTTGCCGGAGCCGCAGCGGTGGAGCGGCTGCGGGCGGGGGGTCGCGCCTCCGGCGACCTGGCTCTCGCCCTGTTCTTCTACGGCGGCATCGCCGCGGGGGTCGTGATGATGGGACTCGCCGGATCCCTGAACGCGAACATCTTCACGTACCTGTTCGGTTCGATCCTCACCGTCAGGCCGCAGGACGTCTGGCTGGTGGTTGTCCTGGGGGCCGGAATCGTCGGGGCCCTCAGCGTGGCGGGACGGGCTCTCTTCGCCGTGGTGGTCGACGAAGAGGCCGCCCGGGTTGCAGGGGTTCCCGTGGACTGGCTCAACACCTTGCTCGCCGTGCTGACGGCGATCGTGGTCGTCGCGGCCATGCGAGTCGTGGGAGTGTTGCTGGTGGCCGCGCTCATGGTTCTACCCGTTGGAGCCAGCCAGCAGCTCGCCCGGTCCTTCCGAGGCACGCTCGCGCTGGCGGTTGGGATCGGCGTTGCCTGCGTCATTCTGGGGCTGGCTGCAGCCCGGCTGTGGGGGCTCGCGGCGGGGGGCGCCATCGTGCTGGTGGCGACGGCCACGTTCGCCGTCGCCTCGGCTGCGGGCGCGATCCGGCGGCGACGCACCCGCGGTCCACGCCGTCTCGAGGTTCCCACGCTGCCGTAGACGTGCAGAAAGGAGTGAAACCGACCGTTGCTACGCTCTAGCGCGATGAAGTCGAACGTGGAAGAGCTGATCGTCCGGCGTCTTCGGTCACGAGGACAGCGCTACACGCCCCTGCGAAGGAAGCTGGTGCAGATCGTCGACTCGGCGGCACAGCCCCTCGCCATCCACGACATCCTGTCGTCCGCCCCTCGCCTGGCCCAGAGCTCCGTCTATCGGAACCTGGGGGTCCTGGAACAGGCGGGGGTCGTCAGGCGACTGATCGGGGCGGGAGGCTTCGCCAGGTACGAACTGGCCGAGGACCTCACCGAACACCATCACCATCTGATCTGTACGTCCTGTGGCTCCGTCGAGGACCTCCCGGCTCCGGTCGGACTCGAACGGACCGTGCAGAAGGCGACGGCCACGCTCGCCTCGAGGCGAGGATTCAGGGTCAGGGCCCACCGGGTGGACATGCTGGGGCTCTGCAGCAGGTGCGACTAACCCGAGATGCTCCGAGCGATGGTGACCTAGGGCTGGGGTTCGAACACCAGCTGCTTGCCGAACACGCGACGGAACCGGGCGGCCAAAAGCCCTTGCCGGTATCCGTCGAAGAGCGGCGCGCGGAGCACGACCTGGCGCTTCCGCTCCTCGCAACTTACCGGCAGGCCGTCCCGCGGAGCGATCCGGTGCTCGATCTCGTCGGCGAGAGCGAGGACGGTGGCCTGCCGAGCCACGAGCTGGCGATCATTCGGACCGAGCAGAGGCCGGTAAACACGGACGGTCATGGCCTCGTCGCCGGCTTGCCGAACCACGGCGGCCAGCAGGGCCAACTTGCGGTGAGAGAAGCCGGCCAGGTCGGATTCGGTGAGGATGTCGGCCGTGTGCTCGAATCGGCGGTAATAGTCGATGCTTCGTCCAATGTCCAGTATGGTTGCGGCCTGCGACAGGCGCTCTCTGTGCTTGGGGCCGGCATCCGCCTCTAGAGCTTCCAGGAGTCGGGCGGCTATTCGCACCCGTCGGTCCGCCCTTCCAGCATCCCATGAAGTGAACCGGTGGGCGAGAGCCGCGACCGACATCCGCCTGACCTCCTCTGGAGCCGGGGAGGGTGTTCCCACGGCCTCATAAACCAGTCCCTCCCGAAGGCCCTGACCGGTCACTGTAATTGCATCGGCCCTGAGAGCCTCCATGGCCGTCTCTACTCCCAGGGCTCCACCGACGATTGAGTCCGCGCGGTCGGCGTTCAGCCCGGATATGGCCCTGCGGCGAGCCAGCGGGCGGGAGAGCAGGAGCTCGGACAAAACCTGGACCCGTCGCTGGGTGAGGACATAACCGTGGAGCCGTGGGATCGGATACGTGCGGCCGTGCCGGTCCATCTTGGCCAGGTTCCGTATGGTTCCTCCTGTCCCGATGAGTTCCTCGTCTGCCTTCAGCTGCGGCACTCCATTCTCCGTGAAGATGCGCCACACGTACCGACGGAGCGCGTCCACTTCGGTCTTGATCGGGGGATCGGTTTTGAGGAACCGGTCACTGAGCCTGAGTGCGCCCAGGGGAAGGGTCCAGGTGTCGACGAGCGTGCGATCACGGAAATTGGACAGCTCCATGCTGCCACCACCCATATCCACGACCATCCCGTGCTCGGCCTGAATGCCGTAGATGGCGCCGAGGGAGGCGTACCGAGCCTCCTCCTCTCCGTCGAGAATCCGGACGGCCAACCCGCTCTCCACCAGGACCCGTTCCAGTAGCTCGTTGGCGTTCTTGGATTCTCGGATCGCGGACGTGGCCACGGCGATGGTCGTTCCTGCCCCGGTGCCTGCGGCGATGGCCTGAAAGTCCCTCAGCGCATCGACGGTCCGCTGGATCGCCCCAGAGCTCAGGCGGCCGCCGTCGCCGACGTCCCGGGCCAACCGAAGTGGAGATCGCCCGTCGGCCAGGATCTCGAGATGTCCCATCGGAGCGATCCGAAGGACGACCACTCGCCCCGAGTTCGACCCGAGGTCGATGATCGCCACAGGTTGGTTGGCCACGTGAATGCCTCAGCGCCGAGGAGCCCTCACCAGTCGTGCAGTATAGGGAGGACCAAGCCTCCGCCGAGGGATCAGAGGCTCCGCCACCTGGTCGGCGAGATCGCTAACCAGGTTCATCCAGCGTTCCGAAGGACGAGGCCTGAGCTGTTAGAGAGTGGCGGGCGGCGTCGTCTCCTAAGGATCCGAAGCGTCGGGCCGATGTGGCCCGCCACGGATGCCCTCGGGTGCCACGGGTCGAAAGAGGCCCAGCAGCAGGATGACCCCAGATGCGACCGTCACCCCGAGTGCAGCCCCGCCGAGGAGGTCGAGCGGCAGGTGCGCTGCCACGTACATCCGGCACAGCGGGACGACGATCGCCAGCATGATGGCAGCGATCCGCCACGGCCGTGCCAGATAGGCCAGGACGATGATTGTGATTGCCCACGCCACCGCAGCGTGGCCGGATGGGTAGCCGAGGCTGCGCGGGTGAAACGTCTCTCGTTCCACTACTCCGTCCAAGAGAGCCGCCGGACGGCCGCGTTCGACATATTCCTTGATCACCTTCGCGAGCCAGTAGACCGCCACTCCGCTCACCGCCAGCGACACGGCTAGGCGCCATCGTCGGAAAAGCAGGGCGGCGACTGCGGTCAATGGGATGGTCACGGCGGTTCCGTATTGGTTCAGCACCCATAGGAATGGACGGAGTCCATCGGGCAGACCGTTGATCGCCTTGAAGATGACCGCTTCCCACCCGTAGGCGCCCCGACGGGCAAGGACGGCGCTCGTGGCCAGGACGATCAGGCCACCCACGACCAGCAACGCATCGAGCAGCCGGTATCGCAAGACCGGTATCGCCTTACGGATGCGGCCCAAGTCAGTCGCGCTCGCGCAGGATCTGGACCACCAGTCGGAGCAGCAACAAGACCGAGAAGAACAACCCGATCCCTCCCAGGAGATTGACCAGGCCCACCCCACCCCGTCCCGGCGGAGATTGCACGGTGAGGAGGATCGCCGAGGAGAGGGCCAGAGCCGAGCCAACGAGCCCGGTGACCAGCCGGTTCACCATACTCCGGACAGCTCGCACGTCTTCTGGCTCAGAGAAGAGGCTCACTCGCGTCCGGAGCTCGCCGCGGAGCAGGGTTCGGGCTATCGCGTCGATCTCTCGGGGAAGACGGCTGAGTATGGGGCCTGCGCTCATTGCCTCTTGGAGGACGAGTTCCTGCAGGTTCTGGGGAGCCATCTGCTTGGCCAGCACGTCCTCGCCGACCCTGCGGACTCCCTCGGCGACGTCGTAGCGGGGAGCGATCATATCGAGGGTCCCCAGCAGGGTGACGAGGGTTCGGAACAGCGTCGTGGTGGACCGCGGCAGGAGGATCCCGAAGTCGCGGAACACGAACAGGGCTTCGCCCAGGAGTTCCGGATTCATTCTTGAGTCGGCCCGAATGGCCCGAGAGAGCAATCGGGCGAGTTCTCTGTCCAGGGCCTCCTCGTCAATCCTTTTCGTGTGGGTGCCGATGCGGAGGGCCGCCTCCCGGACGAGAGCGGGGTCCTCACCCTGCAAGCCGCGCATCATGTCGATGAGCCCCGCACGCTCGAAGCGGTCGAGTCGTCCAACGGCCCCGAAGTCGATCAGCGCGAGCCGGCCGTCCGTGCGCAAGAACACGTTGCCGGGATGCGGGTCCGCGTGGAACGGCTCCCCGCCGAGCATCTGCCGGATCATCAGAGAGAGAAGGGCGTCGGCGAGGGCCTCACGCCTCTGCCCATCCAACGCACTGAGGACGCCGGGCGTCCCCACGCTTCGACCGTCGACCCGTTCCTGCACGAGCACACGACTCGTGGTGAACTCTTCGATCACATCGGGCACGCTGATCGGATCCGAGTCGTGAAGGTTGCGCTTGGCCGCGATCCCGTTCGCAGCCTCGATCCGGAAGTCGAGCTCCTCGCGCGTCTCCTCCGCGAACCCCGCGACCAACTCCTTGAGGCCGAGCGACCTCGCCCAGGTTGTCCGGCGATCAAGGCGATCTGTCAGACGAGCCAAGATATCGAGGTCCTGTTCGACCGACTCGCGAACGCCTGGGCGCTGCACCTTCACCACTACCTCACGGCCGGTGCGGAGGCGGCCGACATACGTCTGGGCGATCGATGCCGACCCGATGGGCTCGGTGGAGAGCTCGATGAAGATGTCCTCCGGGGGGCCGAGCTCTTCCTCGATGACCGCCCGGGCGGCGACCGGGTCTGCCGGGGCGGCCTGGTCCTGCAGTCTGGCCAGTTCGGCCGCCACGGCTCGGGTGACGATCTGCGGCTGAGCGGCCATGGCCTGGCCGAGCTTGACGAACAGGCCGCCAGCATCCTCGAAGGTCGCGCCGAGTGACCTTCCGAGTCGGGAGCCTCTGACCTGAGCTTCGTCACCCCCGGGATGGAGCAAACCATTCCGAATGGCGATGATGCTGACCTGCACGTAGCGCGTGGTGCGGCCGGTCAGCCGACGGATGCCCAGGATCGGGTGGGGGATACCTCGGCGAGGCCGACGAGCTCGCGGCCGTGCGATGAGCTCCACAAGCACAACCGCCAGCATGGCGAAGACCGTGACCAGCGCGTACACGCCAAACACAGCCCGCAGCGGCAGGTTCGTCACGTTGTTGTTGACGACCTTGAGGACGATGGCTGTGCAGGCTTCTGCGGCGAGGACGGCAAGCAGGGTGACCACCCATCGTCCCCGTTCAACGCCGAGGAGGCGCCGGACCACCCAGACCGCCAGGACGACGATCAGTATCCCGAACAGAACCTCAAGAACGTCTTCCATCACGCCCCCGCGCCGACCTCGCCTCCGCAGCGTAATCCGATCGGGCCGAGGCGGAAATCCGGACGCGGGTACCGCCTCCAGCCCGCCGGAGGTTGGCGTGCTCGCCGGGACTCGTTTCCTCGAACGGATCGGGATAGGCTGCACGGGGGGTGGGACTCGTGGACAAGACAACCCGGAAGCGACTGATCCGAATCGCCCAGATCGTGATCTCCGTGATCATCGTGGTCGGGATCTTCGCTTTCGCCATCCCGAAGATCGCCAATTACGGAGACGTGTGGAAGGCCGTCAATGCCATGACCTGGCTGGAGATCACCAGCCTGGTGGCGGTGAGCGCGATCAACATCCTCACCTACTGGCCCCTGATGGTGGCCTCCATGCCGGGCCTGACCCTGGGCCAGGCGGCGGTGAACAACCAGTCGACGACCTCGATCGCCAACACGCTGCCCGGCGGCGGGTGGATCGCCACCGGCCTCGCCTACACCATGTACCGGTCCTGGGGGTTCAACAACGCCGAGATCGGCTTGACCACGATCATCACCGGTGTCTGGAACACGTTCATCAAGCTCGGGATGCCCATCATCGCTCTCGCCGCCCTGGCCATCACCGGCCGAACGAACGCCGCCTTGATCGTTCCGACGGTCATCGGCATTGCCGTCCTGCTCCTGGCCATCGGGCTCTTCGCCGGGATGCTGTGGAAGAAGTCCCTGGCCCGGGCCATCGGCGGCGGGCTGGGGAAGGTGGCTTCGCTGATCAGGAAGTGGTTCCACAAGCCGGCAGTCCACTGGGGGGACGCCGCCGCCCGGTTCCGCCACCAGACGATAGGGCTCATAGCGAAGCGGTGGCCGGCGCTCACCGTCTCGGCGTTGGTCAGCCACTTCGCGCTGTACCTGGTCCTGCTGCTCGCCCTCCGGCATGTCGGCGTCTCCGAGCGCGAGATCAACTGGGCGCAGGTGCTGGGGGTGTTCGCCTTCGTCCGATTGATCTCGGCGTTCCCCATCACGCCCGGAGGGATCGGCCTGGTCGAGCTGGGGTACATCGGGGGCCTGTACGTCGCGGGAAAGGCGCATGCCGACGTCCCGCTGGACGTGTTCAAGGCTCAGGTCACCGCGGCCGCCCTGGTGTTCCGGACGCTCACCTTCGTCCTGCAGATCCCCCTGGGGGGTCTCACCTATGTGATCTGGCAGCGGAAGAAGAGTTGGCGCAAGCCGGTCCCACATGAAGCCGCAGAGCCGGCCGTCGGGGCGACGCCGATCCCCGGCTGAGCGTCAGCCCGGACAGCGAACGCCGCGCCCGCAGAGGATCACACCCTCCTTGGCGAGCTCGGTCACCCCTAGAGCCCTGGCCACGAACGTGAGCGCCTCGGTGGCCTCCACCGCCTGGGCAAACGTCGCACCGCGGACGAAGGAGAAGCGATACGTCACGCACCCGCCGGGAAAGACGTAGTAGCGATTGCCCGAGAAAGTGGGCGGCAGGGCCTTCGGTTCCTCGTATCGCTTCATCAGAGGCTCGCCCGTCTCCGGTGGGATTTCGACGGCGTTCGAGTGATCGCAGTCCCGGGTGAGAAGCACCCTTAGAGCACCCACGCCCGCGCGATCGGAATCCATCCAGAACTCAGAGTGTCCGTTCCGAATGCGCTCACCGCCGAAGCTCCACCCTGCCGGAAAATCCGAGATACACGGGATGTAGGCGGCCGAAGGGATCGATTGTGCCATCAGGATCAGGGCTGCGGCGTTTCGGTTGGGACCGGGGCAAAGGGGGACGGATGCGTTCTGCAGCTCGCTGCATCCTGAGAGCAGGGTCCCGACGATCACGAGAACTATGGCGATCCGACCCGACCTCACAGCGCCCCCGTTCGGAGGTTGTCCACCACCAGGGCCAGCGCTAGAAGGAATCCCACGACCACCATCAGGGTGATCCCGATACGGCGGGCACTCCAACGCTGAATGGCGATCGGAGGACGCTGCGGTGCGAGCTCGCGGAAGCGGGCCAGGATGTCCCGGCCAGCCTTCCGATGCTCCTTGAGCATGTTCCGCGACTGAGACGGCATCGTTACGCTGCGAGTTGCCGCGAACGCCTCCGCGATCTCGTCCGGGGAGAAGACCCGCAGCGCTCGCTCGTACACACGGTCGGGGTCGGTCCGGAGGGCCAGCACCACCATCATGTTCGCCAAGTCGACTGCTTGTCGCCATGGTGAGGGTCGGATCTCCGCGAACGCCAGGTCGATCAGCATGATCCTCCCGTCTCGAACCATGATGTTCGCCGGCTTCACGTCGCGGTGGGCCACTCCCACCTCCCACATACGACGGATCGTCGCCAGCGCATCGTCGATCACCGCATCGTCGACATCGGCCTCCGTGATCTCCGTTCCGCCCTCCAAGAACTCCGTGACCAGGAGGTACTCGCGCTCCGGCGTGATTTCGACGAAGCCATAGGTCTTGGCGCAGGGGATGCCGAAGTCGTGCATGACCAGCAACAAATAGTCCTCGTACTGGACCAGCCTGCGCACGGAGTTGTACGATTTCTCGTCCTCCAGCGTGCCGTAGAGGATCGTCCGCCCGAGCTTGTAGGAGCGGTCGGCGCGCAGATGGGTCTGCGCGTACAGCTTGGCGAACAGATGGCGATCCGGATCTCCGGCCACCGTGAGCCTGAGCGGAGTGGATCCTCCCGAGCCGGCCAGGCCAAACGGCTTGAGCTCCAGCACGGTCATGCCGAGCTGATCCTTCACGGCCTGGCGGATGGCCGCCCCCCTGGGCCCACCGACGTCCAGATGCGCGGCCCTGCCCCTCTTGTACCGAACCGGGAAGACCGAGGTCGGCGCGAACGTCCGAAAAGCCACGAGCGGAATGCCGATCCCGAGGACCAGAGCGAACAGGATGTCGGCGGGGTGGTTGAGGGCCAGATAGACCTCGGCGCCGGCCAGCGCCGCGAGGAGGGCCGCGGCCACGAACTTCCCCACGTCACGCCATCTGCCCCGAGGGACAAGTGTGTACAGGACCCCCACGAGCGCCACGGACAGCTCGGCAACGGGACGGGACGGGAACGACGATCCCTCCCAGCCCCCGATGATGCGCGCCCCGAACGGTCGCGGTCGGATGGAGTAGGTGCCCAAGTTGTTGGTGAGCCACGCGACGAAGAGAAGTGAGACCACGAAGACGATGAGGTGTCTCCACCGACGGAAGACCAGGAGGGCCACGATCGTGCCGAGCCGGAGGGTCCGGGTGAACACGGTTGCCCCGAGACCGTTCGTGATGAGCGCCAACCGATTCAGCCAGCCCGTTCGCCAGCCCGCGATCCATCTGGAGAGAACACTCTCCTGACGCTCGAAGGAGTTTCCCACCTGCGTGACCAGAAGGAGGATGGTGAACGCGACGAGGAAGACGAGCGCCCCGACCCAGAACCTTCCGCCGGCTCCGAGCTCTCGCGGGAGGGGAGGGGGTCGGCCGGACGGGCGTCGCCGGCGCTTCGACCTGGCCAGGCCACGCTCGTCGACCGAATGCAGCGCGGGGACCGGCGCGGCCTCGTGGCCGATCGTACCCACCCCTGGACCCCCCTTATCTCCTCCGCGGCCTTCTCGCCGACTCTACCCAAGCTCATGCGGGAAGTCAGCCCTGGATGAGGCCTCTCGCTCGGAGCCATTCGAGCGCGACTCGGCGAGGCGTGCGCGACCCGAGTGTCATCAACCGGTTCATCTCACGAAGCCCCTCGGTGGTGAGCTTCGCCGAGACGGCATCGACGACGTCGGTGAACCGCTGGCCGTACCGAGCCACGACCTCCTCCCGGACGACGGGCGTGACGTTTTCCGCGGGTTGGAGGCCCAGATCGTCTTCCAGCACCACGAATCCCCTCGACGGGATGTTGCCGTCGGTCGTGAAGAGCACCGCGACATCGATCTGTCCGGAGGCCAGTCCTTCAGCGGTGAGCGGGCCGCTCGCATCCAGTGGTTCGAACCTTTTGAACTTCAGGTGGTATTTCGATTCGAGGCCGACGAGACAAAGCGGCCGGCTGGGGCACTCTGGCGGGCCGCCGATGACCAACCGTGCCGCTACGGAGAGGAGGTCGCTGATCGTGCTCAAACGGTACTTCGCGGAGGTCTGGGCGGTGACGGCGAGCGCGTTGGCATCTTCGGCTTCGGCCGATGCGAGGACGTCGACCCCGCGGCCTCGAAAGGCCTCCGCGAGCTTCTGCCTTGTCGCGTCCACTGTGGCAGAGACCTGATTGGATTGGGGATGCAGGAATTGCACGGCCGTCCCCAGATACTCGGGAACGAACTCCACCAGGCCTCGCTCCAGGGCGGGCTCGACGAGCTCCCTCGGTCCGAGATTCAGCGCGCGTTTAACCCTGAACCCTTTGGCCTCGAGAGCGTGCGCATAGATCTCGGCGAGCAACTCGCTCTCCGGGAAGTCGAACGAAGCGATGGTGATGGCGTCGTCGCCGGTCGCCGGGGCAGCCGCTCGCTCGCCTGCCGGCCCCAGCCCAACCGAGACGCAGGTGGTGAGGGGCAGCGCCAGAAACACGACCAGAAGCGGCCACCACATTCGGCTTCGTTTGGTTCTCACCATCGAAGTGCAGACTCCAGGGGCGCCGTTCGGCTGGGCTGCAAATCCGGCGCTTGGCCACACCCTATGTCGTCCGCGAATGGCTGCAAAGGGTTCCTCGTCACTGCATGAGGGGAAGGGGGCGTATCGTGCTCCCCGAATGAATCGAACCAATGACGGCATCGAGAGCGCGATCGGAGCTCGCGCCCACGACGAGCATCCCCTCCTCGGCTCCCCTCGACGAGACGTAGTCACCACGATCCTCCTCACCGCCTCGACCGTCCTGCTGTTCGTACTCATGGCCACGCCGGCCAGGGATTCCATCCAACGGCTCGACCAGGCGTTTCTGGACCGAATGTTGTCCATCCGCTCCCAACCGTTGACCTCAGTCGCCAAGTTCCTGAACCTCCTCGGGCTCGTGGTGGTAACGCTCCCCGTCAGGCTGTTCGTCGCCGTGTTCCTGGCGCTGAGGCGTCGGTGGTGGCATCTGGCGGCATTCGTCTCGGCCGTGGTGTTGTCGGAGCTTTCGATCGGGTCGCTCAAGGCCGTCTACGACAGGGCCAGACCCCCGGGATCGCTGGTTGCGGTGACCGGAGGCTCGTTCCCGTCCGGACACGCCGTGGCGGCGTCGGTGACGGCGGTGGCGGCGGGTATCGCGCTGTTCCCAGAGGGCGGTCGCCGGTACTGGTGGGGTGTGGTGGCGGTGTTCTTCTCGATGATGATGGGTCTTTCCCGTGCGTACCTTGCCGCGCACTGGCTGTCCGATGCAGTAGCGGGGGTCCTCCTGGGCACGTCATTCGCGCTGATCTCGGCAGTGGTCGTCCACCTGATCCGCACCCGGAGGGAAGCCGAACCGAGTGCGGGACGGGCTGAGGGCGGCGAGCGGCCCTAGTGGGGCCAGGTCCAGTCCCGGATCTCCGGCGGGTCTTCCCCTGCCCGGCGAGTGTATGCGCGGCATTCCACCTGCCGGTCGGTCAGCAGCTGGCGAACGTGGGCGGCTCTCTGTCCGAGTCCGGGCACGCGGTCGATCACGTCCATCACCAGGTGGAAGCGGTCCAGGTCGTTCAGCATGACCATGTCGAACGGCGTCGTCGTGGTGCCTTCTTCCTTGTAGCCGCGGACGTGGAGGTTGCGGTGATTGGTCCGCCGGTACGCCAGCCGGTGGATCAGCCACGGATACCCGTGGTAGGCGAACACGACCGGCCGGTCGGTCGTGAACAAGGCGTCGAACTCCGTGTCAGGCATGCCATGGGGGTGCTCGGTCTCGGGTTGCAGCCGCATGAGATCCACCACGTTGATCACCCTGACCTTGAGATCGGGGAGATGCTGGCGTATCAGGTCGACCGCTGCCAGGGTCTCGAGCGTGGGGATGTCGCCAGCGCACGCCATCACCACGTCGGGCTGGCCGTCTTCGTCGTTGCTTGCCCACTCCCAGATGCCGATCCCCCGGGTGCAGTGCAGGATGGCGTCCTCCATCGACAGGAGATTGAGCGCGGGCTGCTTCCCGGCCACGATGACGTTGACGTACTGCCGGCTGCGCAGGCAGTGGTCGGCCACCGAAAGCAGCGTGTTGGCGTCCGGGGGCAGGTAGACCCGGATGATCTGGGCCTTCTTGTTCGCCACATGATCGATGAACCCCGGATCCTGATGGGAGAAACCGTTGTGATCCTGTCGCCACACGTGAGAGCTCAACAGGTAGTTCAGCGAGGGGATGGGCCGGCGCCACGGGATGACCCGGGTCACCTTCAGCCACTTGGCGTGCTGGTTGAACATCGAGTCGACGATGTGGATGAACGCTTCGTAGCAGTTGAACAGGCCGTGCCGTCCGGTGAGCAGGTATCCCTCGAGCCAGCCCTGACAGAGATGCTCGGAGAGCACTTCCATCACCCGGCCCCGAGGCGCGAGGTGTTCGTCCGTGGGGAGGATCTGCGCGTCCCAGGCCCGGTCGGTCGCATCGAACACCGCGCCCAGTCGATTGGACTCGGTCTCGTCGGGCCCGAACAGGCGGAACGTGTCCCGGTTACGCCGTATCACGTCCGTCAGGAACCGCCCGAGGACCCGAGTGGCCTCGCTGAAAGTGGTGGCCGGCTTCACGACCTCGACCCCGTAGTCGCGGAAGTCCGGAAGGGAGAGATCACGCACGAGCAGGCCGCCGTTCGCGTGCGGGTTGGCGCTCATCCTCGCGTCGCCCCTGGGGGGCAGGTTCGCCAGCTCTTCCACGAGCGCCCCGTTCTGGTCGAACAGCTCACCCGGTCCGTAGGTCTTCATCCAGGACTCGAGCAGCGTGAGGTGCTTCGCGTTCGTGCGTACCTCGGCCAGGGGGACCTGGTGAGCTCGCCATGTCCCCTCGACCGGCTTGCCGTCGACCTCCTTCGGACCGGTCCACCCCTTCGGCGTCCGTAGGACGATCATCGGCCACGTGGGCCGCCGCCCATTTCCGCTCGCCCGAGCGGCTCGCTGGATGCGCTGGATCTCGTCGATCACGTCGTCGAGGACGGTCGCCATCTGCTGGTGCATGGTCCTCGGTTCGTCTCCCTCCACGAAATGAGGTGCGTATCCGTACCCCTCCAGGAGAGAGGCCAACTCCTCTCGTGGGATGCGCGCGAGGACCGTCGGGTTGGCGATCTTGTAGCCGTTCAGGTGGAGGATGGGAAGCACGGCCCCATCGGTGACCGGGTTGAGAAACTTGTTCGAATGCCAGCTCGCGGCGAGGGGGCCGGTCTCCGCCTCGCCGTCCCCGACGACGCAGCACACCAGGAGATCGGGGTTGTCGAAGACCGCCCCGTACGCGTGGGCCAGGGCGTAGCCTAGTTCGCCGCCTTCGTGGATGGAGCCGGGAGTCTCTGGGGCTACGTGACTGGGCACGCCGCCCGGGAACGAGAACTGCCGGAACAGCTTGGCCAGTCCGGCGGAGTCCCGGGAGATGTCAGGATACACCTCGGTGTACGTTCCCTCGAGATACGCGTTGGCCACGAGCCCGGGGCCGCCGTGTCCCGGACCGGTCACGTAGATCGCGCTCAGGGATCGAGCCTTGATCGCCCGATTCATGTGGACGTAGATGAAGTTGAGGCCGGGCGTGGTGCCCCAGTGGCCCAGCAGGCGGGGCTTGACGTGCTCCGGCCGGAGAGGTTCGGCCAGCAAAGGGTTGTCCAAGAGGTAGATCTGCCCGACGGACAGATAATTGGCCGCGCGCCAGTAGGCGTCGATGAGTCTGAGATCATCGTCCGACAGCGGTTCGGAGCGAGAAGAATTCGTTCGTGAGCCCGAGCCGGCGTCCGTATCCTTCATGGGAAGCCTCCCCTTCGACCGAGGAGACGAGCATAGCCGCGAGCCAGACGTCCGATCCGTGCCCTGACGATCCGTCTCGACCGGTTCGAATGCCCATGCGAGCTGCGGCCGTGTGCTACCGGTGGACGCCCCAGGGCGTGGAGTTCCTCCTGGTTCGCACGCGGAATGGCCAGGCGTGGACGTTTCCGAAGGGCCACATCGAGCCAGGGGAGTCGCCGATGCACGCTGCGGAGCGGGAGGCGATGGAAGAGGCGCTCGCCACCGGACGGATCGAGCCCACGCCGTTCACGCGATACCGGTACCCGGTGTGGGAGCCTCAGGGTTTGGTCGGCGAGGTCTGCGTGGAGGCATACCTGATGGAGGTCGACGCCACGGGCGGCCAACAGGCCGCCGAGCGACCCTCTGCGTGGCTCGAGCCCGAGGCCGCGGCGAAGAAGCTCGCGACGTACCGGGACCTCACGTACGCTCGGGAGCTCCGTCGGGTGATCAGGGCGGCCGTGGCAAGGCTCCAGGGTCCTTCCGATGCCACCAGATGAGCCTTCATGTGCGGAGAGGGGATACCACCCGACTACTGCGGCGCGGTATCGTGCAAGCCAGTCCCTCTCGTTCCCGCCTGAGGACCCCAGCACTCGGAGTGGAGCCAGATGAGCCACGCCATTTCCGGAAGGTTGATGGCGGCCACGCGCACGGCCCGGTTCACAGAGTCCGTGATCCGGGAGATGACGCGGCTGGCGGACGAGCACGGCGCCGTCAACCTGGCCCAGGGCTTTCCCGACTTCGACGCGCCCGAGGAGGTCAAGGCGGCCGCGGTGGGGGCCATCGAGGCAGGAATCAATCAATATCCGGTGACCTGGGGTTCGCCCTCGTTCAGAGAGGCCATCGCCGCCAAGTACCGGAGGTTCGGGTGGCCCGAACTGGACCCGGAGACCGAGATCGTGGTTACGTGCGGCTCGACCGAGGCCATGGCGTGCACATTCCTGGCGCTCGTGGAGCCCGACGATGAGGTGCTTTTGTTCGAACCGTTCTACGAGAACTACGGCCCGGATGCGTATCTGTCCGGAGCCGTGCCGAAGATGGTGCCGCTCTCTCCTCCTTCCTGGGAACTGGATCCGGATCGGCTCGGCGCGGCCGTCGGCCCCCGAGCCCGGGCCATCGTGCTGAACACGCCCCACAACCCGACAGGGAAGGTATTCGGGCCCGAAGAGCTCACCGCGATCGCCGAGATCGCCGTCGAGCGTGACCTCCTCGTGTTCACGGACGAGATCTACGAACACATCCTGTACGACGGGCTCCACCATCTCTCGATCGCACTGGTGCCGGGTATGCGCGAGCGAACGGTGACCATCAGCGCGCTCTCGAAGACATACTCGGTCACCGGATGGCGGGTGGGTTGGGCCGTTTCCAGCCCCCGCCTCATCGCGGCCATCCGGAAAGTCCACGATTTCCTCACCGTGGCCGCGCCGGCCCCACTCCAGGAGGCCGGGGTCGTCGCTCTGGGCCTCCCAGATTCTTATTACCAGGACCTCGCCCAGGCCTATTCGGAGCGACGGGACCTCTTCCTGGGCGGCTTGGAGGGGACGGCCCTGAAAGCATCTCGCCCCCAGGGCGCCTACTACACCATGGTCGATGTGGGGGAGGTACGGGCTCGGCGAGGTCTCTCGGACGACGTAGCTCTGTGCCTCGAGATGGTCGTCCGGGAGGGCGTTGCCGCCGTTCCCGGAAGCAGCTTCCTCATCGACCCGTCTGCCGGGCGCGATCTGATCAGGCTCGCGTTCCCCAAGCGGCTTGACACCCTGCGGGCCGCGGCGGAGCGGCTGGCGGAGTTCGCCGGCCCCGGTTGATCGTTACGCCTGGGCCGGGAGCACCGCGGCACGGTACCATCGATCATCCTCATCCTGGCCCGCGGCGTCCTTCTTCGAGGCTGCGGGCTTCCTGGCCAGGATCGTGATCCAGGTCATCGGCCTTTGGGCCCGTTTTGCCTGCTTCTGCTGCATATGCCCCTTGCCACCGGAAGAGGAAGTGATTACATGGAACTCTGATGAGTAGGTCTCTGGCTCGGGCGCCACGGCTCGGAACGGACGCCCGATATCGGCTGATCCGAAAGATCAGCGAGGATGAGGTGGGCAGCGTCTGGACAGCCGAGGATGTGGCGTTCGGCAGGCTGGTAACGATTCGAGTCATCGCCGAATCGCTTCGCTCTCACGGCCGGTTCACCGAGCTGTTTGCCTCAACCACAGAGCAACTCCTTCATCCGGTATCGATGGATGGAGCCCTCCGGCCTCGAATCTCTCACCCGAGTGCCGCTGGGGTACTCCACTTCGATCTGGGAAGCAGTACCTCGCCCGCGTTCGTGGTGATGGAGCAAATCGAAGGCGAGCCGCTCGCCACCCTCCTCAGTCGACAGGGGAGGCTCGAGGCAGAAGTGGCTGTTCGGATCACCATCGCCGTGGCCCGGGCGGTCCATGCGGCTCACGAGGTAGGCGTCGTCCACGGAGCCGTTAATCCCGCAACCCTGTTGATCGATTCGGCACGAGCGGTAAAGGTTTTCGATTTCGGGGTGGCGGCCGCCTACGGTCCCATTCTCGCAGAGCGAGACACCGAGCTCTCGCCCTACCTGGCGCCCGAGTTGTTGGCGGGAGGAAGGCCCACATCCCGCTCTGACACCTTCGCTGTGGGGGCAGTCCTTTATGCCATGCTGACCGGGTGGCCCTCGAGAGAGGGTGGCCTCGGAGACACGCCCATTCGCCGAGTGTTCAGCGATGTGCCTGGCAGCATCGCTCATCCGTGCAGCCGCGCGCTCGCACAGGATCCCGACGCGAGGCCTGCTTCATTGGAGGACTTTGCCTCCAAGCTGTCTCAGGCGTCCTCCATGGGGCGCTTGTCCAAGGGCGGATCGTCTCGCCGGGCGTCCCCCGGGGGGCCGGTGCATCGACCAGGACCATCGATTGAGCAGGGGAAAGAGGAACCGCCCCTCTTCGCTCGACGGGGCAATGAGACGGTGACGAATTTTATCGACCCGGTACGGGTCGAAGCCTCGCTGAGGAAGCTGGTGAGGGACCGGGAGGCGCGGGCCGACAAGACCGACTCTGCACCTGGCTCCTTGTCGCCTCGTTCCCCCCGTCGCTCAAGCGCGGACCGTCCCTCCGGCCCCGAGAACCCTGATCCGGATGAGTCTGATGACCGGCCTCCAGCCGACGGGCCAGATGACTCGCGTGCCGACGACTAACTCGCCCGGGCTGCAGAGCCCGCTACGATCCTGCGGGGCGGCTAGCGACACTGGCTCTGAGTTCCTGGTCCTTGTCACGATCATGTGGAAGGCAGGGAACGCCACAGCCCCATTCTGGAGACTAGCGACGACGGCCGGGCGATCGTGCCGTATTGGGCAAGAGCCCACTTTCCGCCACAAGCATCTCCAGCCGGCGCGCCCGCGCCTCCAGGCCGAAATCAGAGCCCCCGGGCGTCATGCCGGGGTCAGCCACTTGGGCGGCGAGAGAGCGTAAAACCTGACGGCCGGCCCCGGTCGCGGACACTTGCCGAGCGCCCAGGAGTGCGGGGCCACCCAAGCCGAGACAGACAACCACGAGTCCAGATATCTGGGCCTCCGCGACCACCCATCCCGCTTCCTCACGGAGGCTCGGAAATAGGAAAACGTCCGTTTCCTCTCGCATCAGCGTGAGCAGATCGCCACGAGGAAGGTGCCCGAGAAAGACGATCTGCCCGTCCACCCCCCAGCGTCGGGCCAGGCGCCGAAGCCTCGCCTCGTCGGACCCGCTCCCCGCGACCAGCAATCTCCAGTTGGGCAGATGAGTCATGACCCGGACGGCCAGCGCCCCTCCCTTCCATGGGATCAGCCGGCCGGCGAACAGCGCGGTCGGGGGCTGGTGGGAAGATCGGGAGGATGGAAGAGGCGACCGGGTTTCATCGAGTGCCACGTTCGGAAAGACCTCGGCCTTCGAACGATACCGACGCGGCAGCCAGTCTCGAGTCTCGGGGTTCTGGACCAAGATCAACTGTGAGCGCCAGGCGACCCGGGCGAGTGGGTTGAGGTGACGGCCGGCCCCTCGAGCGCAGGCTCGAATGGCCTCATAGACAGCACCCCGTACCCCAAGGGCAGGAAGGAGGCGCCGGGGCACCCGTACTCCGCCACCAACCGGACCGTACACACAGCGAGGCCCGACCAAAGGAGCTGCCGACCCGAGCCATACATTTGCGAGCGTCAAGTGCCATACGAGGTCGAACCCCACCTCGGCGTGGAGCCGTCTTGCCTGCCGTAGAGCCGCCACTTGCCAGAGCAGGTAGTAGGGGTGGATACCCACGCGTCCCCGTTTCCAGAAGCGTGCCCAGGCCGGGAGATCCGTGTAGGCGAAATGAAGGCGATCACGTTCCGGAAGACCGACCAGTCCGTTCTCGATCGCATCGCGATTGTTTGAACGCGTGATCACCCAGGTGTCACCCATGCGGGCTAACATCCGGGCCCATGCCCAGCCGGCTCCGGGCTCCGACCCTTCTCCCGGCGCACAAGCGTACGCGAAGGCCAAGATGCGCATGGACTCTAACCCCTCAGGTCGCGCAGGAGAGCCCGCCTGGCCAACAGGCCCTGGCGTTCGCGTTTCGTTGTGGCTCTCAATCCAGCCTGGCTCCGTATCAGGTAGTCACGAAGGAGTGGCTCCACATTCACCGGGTCGATACCAACAGCGTCGGCGTGTGCGCGAACGGCGTTGCCTACCCACCCTCCCTTTCCCCGGAACCCGCCGAGCAGATGCTCCCGGGACGGACGCCCGAGAAGAGTGTGGGCCTGGACCAGGTAGTGGCACAGATCGTGGAAGAGTGGACCCTCTTCATCGGCCGATTCCCAGTCCACGAGACCCCAACCGGCGGTACGAAGTAGGTTCCATGGCGCGAAGTCTCCGTGGACGGGACCGACTGGTCCGGTCTCCGATTGGCGGGCTCCGGCGTGGAAGAAGCCCCCCATGGCCCGAGCGACCTCTTCCTCTAGTTCCCATGGCCGAGCCCGGGGCCGCCATGGGATTGGTTCGAGCAGGAGGACGCCTGGCTCCGAGGCCAGGATCCGAGGAGCATCGATCGGCGAGGGCAGAAGTGGTCCTAGAGAGCCGATGGCCTTCGCCTCACGCTCCAGAGCCTCGATCCCATGCTCGTCGGTCGCCACTTTGGCCATGGCCCTGGTCTTTCCGTCCAGCCCGAGCACCAGCGCCACATATCGCCCTGGATGGTTTGCTCTGGTGACGGCCAGGGTGCTCCGGGGAGGCAGGTGCGGCCCCAGGAGCTCGCGCAGGGCTCGGGGTGGCGGGTCGGCTCGCGGCGTGAGACGGAACCCTCCGAATGTGGCGAGAATCCGGGCAGCCTCCCACCCCACGCGTCCCTTGATCGTCACTGGCTGGTAGACCGTAATGGCCGACTTGACGACGGGCCGCGAGCCGCGCGGGATCCACCAACGGGTCGAGCGACCCCCCGGGAACACGGTCCATCCGGCACCCAGCCGGGAGACCGCGCGGCGTTCGAGGCATTGGAGGACGGCTTCCCGCGCTATGTGGGCCACCTCCTGGTACGGGCGGCCACCATCCACGTACAGGGCGGGTACGCTTGGTGGCAGGATTTCCCGCCAGGCTGAGCTCTGCCGCTCGATCTCCTCGCCCGCGAGCTCCTTCTTGCGGGCAGCCAGCACGTCGGGGTGACCTTCCAGCACGAGCGCAAGATCGGGACGGTTCAGAGTCGCGCCGAGGACGCGGACCAGCCTTGCAGGGACGTCCAGGCGGTAGCGCCTGGGGTCGACGCCGATGTCCCACCACCCGCGCTCCCTCACCATCAGCCCCGTTCTGATCTTGATTTCCCACTGAAGGAGCCACCCCCCGAGGAAGAAATCCATCCAGTAGTAGCCGAGGAGGGCTAGAGAGGCTGCACGTCCGTAGGCCCGGCGAGCATGGGGTTTCGTGGGGTCGTTCGGAACCCTCGCCAACAAGGAACCCGGCCGCGGCAGCAGATTGGGCCGCCAGTGCTGATTTTGGTAGCGCTTGAACACTCCTTCGAGGAGGCCGGGAAGGTCCTCGGCCAATGTCGATTTCCCCGACCCGTCTGGCCCGGACACCAGCACGACCATCCCGGTGGGCCTCATGACTCGTTCGACGTATCGCCGGGCACCGAGAGTGAGTGCGGATGCGGCCCTGCTGACGGAGCCAAATCGCCTCCTCCGCAGCATCCATTCGGCCCGGAGCACAAGCGAACGGCTGGGCGGGCTCCCCTCGAGACCGAAGGACGCAAACACGCTTGCGAACCGTTCTCCCCCGATGCGAGCCAGGACCCGCTGATAACGATCAGGATCCCCGGAAGCGAGCCCGCCGATCCGACTCCACTCGCGGGGCTCCAGCATGCCTTTCCTCAACCGCTTGACGGTCAGGTAGGCCGCTCGGGCCGCGGGAGACGGCTCCCCCACTTGATCATCGACGAACGATGTCGTGGGGATGGCGTCTCGCCCAAGACCGAGTGGGTCCTCGATGCCGTCAAGAGCCAGTACCTGCCCGTCTCTCTCCAGGACCCAGTACCAACCTCGAAGGTCGTAGTGGAGGCTCTGGCAGAGCCTCCACCCACCGGCCAGCCGGAGTGGCCACATCGGGTCGAGGTGCACGATGGCGCAGTCGACGTCACGGCCGCTCATGCCGACATCGATCTCGTCCATGGCGGGGGTGTGGAGCACCAGGGTGCGATCGCCAATCAGTGAGGTCAGGTCGGCGACGAGACTCGCTGCGGGGACACTCATCGAGCGGCCGATCAGCTGAATGCTGGCCTGCCGGTCGGATAGTAGCTGAACCCGGCTGACTCCAACTCGGCGGGACGAAAGATGTTCCGGCCATCCACCATCAGCGGGTAAGCCATGGCCTTGCTCAACCTCTGCAGATCCAGGTCTCTGAACTCGGGCCAATCAGTGCACACGATGAGACAGTGGGCACCCGAGGCAGCCTCGTACGGGTCAGCGGCCACCTCAAGCCCGGCCACCTCCTCCTTCGCGTTCGACATGGCCTGAGGGTCGTGGCCGACCACACAGGCGCCCCCGTCGATCAGCCTCCGGGCCAGGGCCACAGCGGGAGCGAATCGGACGTCGTCCGTTCCGGGCTTGAAGGACAGTCCGAGCAAGGCGATGCGCTTGCCCTCGAGATTCCACAGAGCGTCCCTGACCTTCTCCAGGGTGGCTTCAAGGGCCTCGTCATTGATGCGGGTGATCTCGCGTAGGAGGGCGAAGTCATAGCCAAGCCGGGCAGCCAGTCTGTCGAACGCCTGCAGATCCTTGGGAAAGCAAGACCCTCCGTATCCGAGACCGGCATCGAGGAAGGCTCTTCCGATCCTGGGATCCGCCCCCATGATGTCTGCCACCGCCACGACGTCCGCGCCGGCCCGCTCACAGATCCGGGCGAGGCCGTTCGTGTACGAGATCTTGAGTGCAAGGAAAGCGTTGCAAGCATGCTTTGCCAGCTCAGCCGTGTTGATGTCGGTCTCGATGATCCGGCATCCATTGCGGATCAGTGGCTCATAGAGCCGGCGCATGACCTCGAAGACCCACGGCGCCTGGGCCCCCACCAGAATGCGATCCGGGTGAAGAGAATCCTCCACGGCGCTTCCCTCGCGAAGGAACTCGGGATTGGAGGCGACCTCGAGCCCTGATGTGGCGTCTCGCCGCTCCCGAACGAGCGTGCGCCTGACCTGCTGGGCGGTCCCTGCCGGCACGGTCGACTTTTCGACCACGACCGTGCTCTGGCGAGCGTGACGGGCGACCTCTTGAGCCGCCCGTTCCACGGCAACCAGATTGGCCTCCCCGGTAGCCTTGGAGGGGGTACCGACGCAGATAAAGACGACCTTCGCATCCCCCAGCGATTCTGCTGGGTCAGAGGTGAATCGGAGTCTGCCCGAGCTGATCCCATCGGATACGAGCTCTGGAAGCCCAGGCTCGTGGAACGGAACCATGTTGCCCTGCAGGAGCCGGACCTTCTCCTCGTCTGAGTCAGTGCCAACCACCTCATGGCCCATTGACGCCAGGGTCGCGCAAGTCACCAAGCCGACGTGGCCGGTTCCTATGACTCCTACCCGCATGCTCCTACTCCCTCTATCGTTCTCCGCCCAGATCCCATGGGCGACAGCCGGACCGGGCACTACCCATACAGCACATCGGACCGAGGGGGTCGGGCCGAGTTGGGGTCCATCTGCGCTAAGCCGAGCCTCTGGAGGACAAGACGACCCACATACGCGGCGTTCAGGACCGTGTAGCGCTTCCACAGCCGTTTCGGCTCTTGAGCCAGACGATAGACCCATTGCAGTCCGGCGCGCTGAATGAATCGCGGCGGTTCTCGGAGGACGCCCGCGTGGTAGTCAAAGGCCGCCCCTACGGCGATGACAGGCATGGACAGCGCGTCGCGATACTCGTATGCGAAAACCTCCTGGCGAGGACAACCCAAGCCGACAAACGTGATGGCGGCTCCCGATGATCTGATCCGGCCTGTGATCTCGTCTTTCTCCTCCGCCGTTGTTCGCCTGAACTTGGAAGGCTCCGCCCCCGCCACGACGAGCCCCGGGAATCGCCGGCGGAGCGAAGCCTGAAGCCGACCGAGGACCGGCTCGGTGCTTCCGTACAGGTAGATCGGAATGCGCATCGTGGCCGCAATGGCGCAGATCTCGAGCATGAGCGTGGGGCCGTACACACGGTCAATGAGCCCCGTGCCATGAAGGAGGTTCAAGGACCAGCGAACCGGTTGCCCGTCCGGGGTCACGAGGTCGAAATGGTTGAGCCTGTATCCGTGGATCCGGTCCTTCACTCCGGTCATGATCCCGTGGACGGCGAGCGCGGACACCGCATAGCCGCGACGCTCCGTCGCGGCAGCGATGACCTTCTCGACTGCGGCTTCGTAGTCCACGGCGTCAACCAGGATCCCAATGACGTTCTTTTTGCCCAGATCTCTCACGGTTGCCATCCGTTGTAGCGGGCCTCGTGAATCTCCTTGAGGATCCGCTCGATGTCGTATTCCATCCGCCAATCGGGGTAATGGGACTGGAACCGGCCGTTGTCTCCGATCCACCATATGTGATCGCCCGTGCGGTGTTGATCGACATACGACCAATTGAGCCTGCGGCCGGCGATTCCCTGGCAGAGCTCGATCGCCTCGAGAACCGAGCAGTTGCTGAATCTGCCCCCACCGATGTTGTACACCTCGGCGACGCGCGGCCTGTCGAAGAAAGCATGGAAGGCGCGGACCAGGTCGCGGCTGTGGATCGCGTCCCGCACCTGCTTGCCCTTGTACCCGAACAAGGTGTAGGGAGTACCGGTCATCACACACCTCATCACATACGCCAGGAATCCGTGAAGCTGTGTGGCAGAGTGCAGAGGGCCGGTCAGTGTGCCGCCTCTGAAACACGCCGTCCGGATCCCGTAATAGCGCCCGTACTCCTGCACCATCACGTCTGCTGCGACCTTGGAGGCCCCGAATAGACTGTGGAGGCAGTCATCGATCGGCATGTCTTCGCGGATTCCCCCCGAGTACGTGTGATCTGGATCGATCTCATATCGCGACTCCAACTCGGTGCGAGGCAGGGCGTTTGGCCTGTCTCCGTACACCTTGTTCGTGGAGGTGAAGATGAATGTGGCACCGGGCGCGTGACGCCGAGTCGCCTCCAGGATGTTCAGCGTGCCGCCCGCGTTGATGTCGAAGTCAGTAAGCGGATCCCTGGCGGCCCAGTCGTGAGATGGCTGAGCCGCCGTGTGGATTACGAGCTCGATGTTTCCGGCAAAGCGCTCGAAGATGCCGAATATTCCCTGCCGGTCCCTGATGTCGATGTCATGGTGCCGGTAACGAGAGCCAAGCTCCTTCTGCAGGAGCGTCACGCTCCATGCAGTGGAGGCCTCAGGGCCGAAGAGGCGTCCCCGCATGTCGTTATCGATTCCAACTACGTCCAGTCCCAGGCCGGCGAAATACGTTGCCGCTTCCGAGCCCACCAGGCCACCAGAACCCGTAACCACGGCGACGCTCATTTATCAGTATGCCCCTCTACGAGCGATCACGATCCCCAGGGTCTTGAGCAGGATGTAGAGGTCGAGACCCAAAGACCAGTTGTCGATGTAGAAGAGGTCCAACCGGATTGCCTCATATGAGTCCAATTCGCTGCGCCCGCCTATCTGCCACCAGCCGGTGATGCCCGCGCGCACCTCGTGCCTGGGGGCAAGCAGCTGTTCATTGGCGGCCACCTGCTCAGCTGGAAGGGGCCTCGGGCCGACCAGACTCATGTCGCCCTTGATGACGTTGTAGAGCTGGGGGAGTTCGTCCAGGCTGAAGGGCCTTATGAACCGGCCCACACGGGTCAGACGAGGATCGTCCTTCAGCTTGAAGAATGGCTTCGTCAGATCGATCAGGCTTTCCTTTAGGACCCGATCGGAATCCAGCTGCATGGTTCGGAACTTGTACATCGCGAACAGCCTGCCGTCCTTTGTCACGCGGGGCTGCCGGAAGAGGACGGGCCCCTCAGAGGTCAGGCGGATGGCCAACGCGATGACGGCCATCAGGGGAAGGGTCAAGATCAGGGCGACAGCGGCCACGATGAGATCGAACGATCGCTTCGCGAGGGCCTGCATTCCCGACAGCCGCACCGGCTTCACCGAGACGGCCATCACGTCCTCGATCGGTTGGATGGCGAGACGCGACGTGAGTATGTCTGGCAGGTTGGCCGACACTCGCATTTCCACGTTGGTCTTTCGGCACGCCCTGGAGACAAGCACCATTTCCCGCGCGGTCACGGCCGTCGATGCCACGAAGACGCACTCGACTGCATGACTGCTGATCGCCCTCTCGAGGTCACCGACCGTGCCTACGATGGGCCATTCCACAGAGTTCGGAGGATCCTCGGACGTGGCGATGTGACCCACCGGGACAAATCCTCGGACTGGGACGCTGAGAGTCCGGGAGAGGTGCTCCCCTTCTTCGTTGGTCCCGATGATGAGCGTCCTGAACGCCAAGCGCCCCAGTCTCTTTGACCTACGGACGTGCCATCTCCACATGCGCCGGACGATCAACTCGAAGAGGAGAGCAAAGGCCCATGTCGATCCGAGCCAGACTCGGGATAGAGCTGCACTCCACCAGAAGGCGCAAATCATGATCAGAGCGATGCCCACAGCGCTCGCACTGATGATGCCCCGAAACTCCTCCCACGCTGAAATCTGCTTGATCCGATACAGACGGAACGAGTAGAACACCGCGACCCAGAGCGGGACGGCCAGGGCCAGCACTCCGAGGAAGTCCATCGAGGCGATGGCCGTGCCATGGCGGAGCCTCTGGACGACCAGGAGTGACCCGAGCACACATCCGGCGTCGGAGATGAGGAGCGCAGCACTGATTCGCCGGAACCTACGGAGCGCTGATTGGCCAGCTAGGGGACTGTCGGAATCCGTAAGCACTCTGCTGCCGGCATCGGTCCGCTGTCCGTTGGCCGAGGTGGCCTCACCCATAGCTGAGGCATCCAATCGAACTGTCTCGCTTGGTCGGTCCACCTTTTCGCTCATTGGCTCTGTTGCACGAGATCGGCCCGCAGTCCGTTTCGTCGCACGAAGGCGGCTGCCTCCAGTCGGGAGTGAACCCCCAGCTTCGTGAGAACACTCTGGATGTGGGTTTTGGCGGTACGAGGGCTTATCACGAGCCTGCCGGCGATCGTCCCGTTGTCGCCGCCATCCGCCAGGATGGCCAGAACTTCCCTCTCCCGATGGGTCAGACGGAACATCTTGAGGATCGCTTCCTCTCGCTCCTTCTTCGAGTTGATCAGGTTGGAGAGGAGGGGACCGAGCATGTGTTCGGGTACGAGGGTGCGGCCACCGTGAATTGCTCTCGCCGCTCCAATCAACTGATCGAGCGCGCTGTCTTGTGAAAGGTATCCTCTGGCCCCAGCTTCCAGCGCCTTCAGCAAGGAGGTGTGATCGTCCCTATTGGAAAGGATGAGCACTCGGCAGAGAGGAACTCGATCCCTGATAATGGCCGTGGTGCGAACTGCGTCCCAATTGCGGATGTGCCCGTCCAGGATCAATACATCGGGAAACGTCCGCTCGCACTCCTTCACCGCTTGATAGCCGTCAGATGCTACTCCGGCCATCTCGAGGTCCGATTCGCTCTCCATGACCGACCGAACGGCGTCGCGGAACAGCGTCTGCTCGGCTGCAAGAACGATCCGAACTCTCGGCTGTTTCTGGGACATCCATCTCTCCCCGATATGTCGCTGGGAGCCATCCCCCAACTGGTGTCGAAGGGGAAACGGTACGGGTTACACCATAGGGTGCGCTAGTGGCCATTCGGACTATTCGTATTAATACATTCGGAGTAGCCTGGCCACCCTCGGTCGCGGGCGCAAGCCCGTTACTCGAAAGGATCCGTTTCCGGTGGCCCTGCCAATCCATGACGAATGGCGAACGCCGCCGCCTCGAGGCGGGAGTGCACCTGGAGCTTGGTCAACACTCTCTGGGCGTGTGCCCGGACAGTGTTCTGCGCGATTCCCAGGCGCTTGGCGATCTCAGTGTTGTTGAGCCCTTCGACCAACAACGCGAGGATCTCCTTCTCCCGCTGGCTGAGTTGCTCAGCCAGAGAGAGAGCTGCCTGCTCTTCTGGCGGCAGGACGCCTGAGGTGGCCTGGGCCAGCCGCCTGGGGATGACGACCTGTCCTGCCAGGACTGCCTGCAACGATGCCTTGAATTGGCTCATGGGGGTGTCCATGGTCAGATATCCGTGGAACCCGAGGCCGATCGCTTGCTTCACCGTCCGTGGGGCCGCGACCGCGGTTACCGCCACAACCTTCGTCTGGGGAAGTTCCTGGAGAATCCTCTTTCCGACTGAAAGGCCACTCATGCCGGGTAGGCTCACGTCGAGTAGGACCAGATCGGGTTTCTCGCGACCCGCGATCTCGAGAGCCTCCTCACCGGACGTCGTTACTCCCACGACGTCCAGCCCGTGCTCTTCGAGGATCCATCTCAGCGCGTCGGCGAACAGTTTGTGATCCTCGACGATCAAGACGCGAACGCCCTCGGAGGGGCGGAGCGCCGCGAGGTCTCCTCCCCGTTCCGGTCGGTACATCCTCAGTTCCGGTCGGCCCATACTCATTGGTGTCTCCAGATTGCGACGCGGGACCTACGGCGCCATCGCCCACAAGGCTCTAAATGAGTTGGGCTTTTGTCCCAAGGCTCAAGGCCGAAAGACCGAGTCGTCGGCGACGCATCTCCGCTTTCTCCATGCGGATAACTGCTGTTCCCTCTCTGGAGGTGGAAGAGAGAGATGGGGCGCTGAACAGCACGTTTCACAGTATTCCGCCTCGGAAGGCCGGGCACTTCTGCGGGATTTGGCTCCGCATACATCGGACCGTTCGGCCTGTAGGGCAAAGTCTCTACATCTCGTGCTGGAGGTTAGCATGTCCATCCTCTTCCCGGCCGACGGGGTGCCGAACATGAAATAGCCCAAACGCGTTCCTAGTTTAGCTCAAAAGAACTAGTTATCTCGGCGGTAGTGGGTCAGTTTGGGGTGTCTAGTCCGTCGAGCAGGCCCGCGATTTCTCGGAAGGTCCAGGCGTGATCCGCCACTCCTGCGGCCATGGCGGGGGTCACGCCAAGAGTCTTGTGCACGCGCCCGAAGTTGTAGTGCATGAAATGCAGGCTGACCGCCGCGGCGAGGTTCTCGACCTTGCGCGAAAAGGCGTTGGTCAGCCGGGTAAAGCGCCTCATGCTCATCCGCATCGTGAGATTCTGCCTCTCGATGTAACTCGTGGAGATGTGCTCGGCGTCCGGCTCACCAGTGATGATGTGCCGCTCGGTCCCGATGCAACTCGCTGGGCTGTACCGCTTCTCGGTCAGGGTTGGATCGTTCCCGTAGAGCTTGTGCAACGTCGCAAAGTCGATCTCCTCGCCGAAGGCATCTGGAACCGCGACCATGTAGGGCCTGTACCCGTCCGTGGTGAGTTGGATTCGATGGGCGAGCCGGGAGGCAAGGTCCCGCATGAGGGTCACGGCGGACGATGTGTTACGCGGGCCTACAAGCCACGACGGAACCAGCTTGGTATCAGCGTCCAAAGCGACCCACGTCCAGGCGTCGCCCCACTCCTCGGGATGGTGAGCTTTCACATTCTTCTGCTTGGCTCCAACGAAGGCCCAAATCTCGTCGACCTCGACGCGTTTGCAGGTGAGGTTCTGGAGTGCCCCGTCCTGATACTCGGAACAGGCTGCGCCGAGATCCAGCAGGAGCTTCACCACCGTGTTCTTGGCTGCACCCGTTACGCGCACGGTCGCTCGGATACTCATGCCTTCCACGAGGCATCCCACGATCCTTCCTCGCTGCTCCGTGCTCAACTTGTTCATACTGACATTATACATGAGCGCTCAAGCATAGAAAATAGCAAGGGGCTGCAACCAGGGGATTTGTCGAACATTCGGCGAATCTTGGCGCTGTTTCTGATCAGGCATTTTGGCCGTCTGCTCCTGGGGAAAACGGCGCGAAGTCCTCCCCACCACGTCCCACTACCTGTCAGATGGGACCGATAGAGTCCGATGGAAAACGTGGGGATAAATCGGCCTCGCCGATTTGGTCGTTCCCACTGAGGCTCGTCAAGGTGTCAAGTCTCGGCCAAGGGAAAGGTGCGACGGAGATGGAACGTAGCAGAAGCCGCTTGTGGAACGCTGGTGGATTATTGGCTTTTGTCCGGCGATTTATGACTAGGCGTCGGACTGGAAAGGTCGCAGGTCGGGCGTATGATTCGCCCCTATATGAGCCGCCGGCCCCTTGGTACAAGGAATGGGTAAGAAATTCGCCTTACATGAAGCGGCGTCTCGCTCAGATCGAGGAGACCATTCGGGAGAACGCGCTTGACGGAGGAACGCCTCCCCGGAAGCGGCCCGCGGATATCCGTCGATGATCCTGATTACTGGATCGAGTGGTGGCGAGAGAACCACGCCTCCGAGTATGCCTGGGGCGATTTGGCGTTCTTCCTGATGGACATAGCTGTGCGGGCGGCTCGGGCTCCCCAGATAGAGCAGGGGCCCACGTCCGCCAGGATTGGAGTCCGAGTGGCATCGCGGGATGAGGAACCACCGTCATTGGAAGTGAATGTCACGTTCTGGGTAGAGCGCGGTGGACGAGAAACGGCAGTCCACATAGCGGCCATTCGGAGCCCAGGCGATCCGCTCCCACCTTGGGCTGACGCTTAGGTGGACTTCGGTGGCTTCTTCCAGCGAGCCTTCGCCGCTGCCTGGGCAATCTGAGACCGCTTTTTGGCTGAGAGCTTGGCTGCTCGTGCTGGCCCGCCTTTCAGCCCACCCCGCCGTCCAAGTTCTACGGCGGCGGGGTTCTTCTCCGGCTCCTCGGGCGTGGGCTTCTCCTCGCCGGTCGCCTCGCCTACGATCTGAGACGCCAGAGCGTTGAGATCGCGGGGGCGCATGCGTGAGCGGTCAGGCATGAGACGATTCTACACGTATTTGGGAGCAGCCTTATTCATCTCTGCTGGTGTCGTGGTGGCGATCGTCCTCCCGCACCGTTGTTTTGAAGTATCAGGGGCCTGCCCGATTGATGACATTAGCGCCTGCGGAACGATCTGTTCTGGCGCAAGCGTACTTTTACGGGCCGGTGTCGCAGGGACGGGGCTCGTCCTGGCAGTCCTTGTGGGCTTGGTAGCACGGCGCACTTGAAACTGACCCACTACCATCTCGGCGGAGGACGACAAGCCATGGACAGTTGGAAATACCCGCGCAGCATCCAGACAAGTCAGTGATCAGTCGCGAACGTTCAAGGCGGCGTCAGGCACCGGGCGCTTCCCGCTCCCGGAGCTCGACGCGGCGGATCTTGCCGGAGATCGTCTTGGGCAGCTCCGAGACGAACTCGATCTCCCTCGGGTACTTGTAGGGTGCGGTCACCTTCTTCACGTGGTCCTGCAGCTCTTTGACCAGCTCGTCGGAGGGCTGGTGGCCCACGGTGAGCACCACGAAGGCTTTGACAATGCTGCTTCGCTCGGGATCCGGCTTGGCCACGACCGCCGACTCGGCCACCGCGACGTGCTCGACCAGCGCCGACTCCACCTCGAAGGGGCCGATCCGATACGAGGCCGAGATGATCACGTCATCAGCCCGACCGACGAACCATAGGTATCCATCCTCGTCGCGAGCCCCGCGATCGCCCGTGTAGTACCAGCCGTCACGGAACACGGAGGCCGTGGCCTCCTCATCCTTCCAGTACTCCTTCATCAGGCCGGTGGGGCGTTCGGGATCGGTCCTGACGGCGATGTGGCCCTCCTCGCCGACTCCCAAGCGGTTGCCGTCGTCGTCCACGATGTCGACGTCGAACGTCGGGGTGGGCTTGCCCATCGAGCCCGGTTTGATCGGCACGCACGGATAGTTGGCGACGATGTTCACGGTCTCGGTCTGGCCGTATCCGTCGTGGATCGTTGTCCCGGTGGCCTCCTTCCACACCTTGATCACCTCGGGGTTCAGCGGCTCCCCTGCCGAAACCGAGTGTCTGACTCGAGACAGGTCGAACCTCGGCAGGTCCAGCAAGACGAACGACCGGAACAGTGTGGGCGGGGCGCAGAACGTCGTGACCCCGGACCGCTCCAGGACGCGCAGGCCCAGCTCGGGATCGAACTTCCCTCGCTGATCCCACAGGAAGATGGCCGCCCCCATCTTCCACTGGCCGAACAGCTTGCCCCATGCAGCCTTGGCCCAGCCAGTGTCGGAGATCGTCCAGTGCAGATCAGCGGGCGTGAGGTCCTGCCAGAACCGGGCGGTGATCTCGTGTCCCGCCCCGCACGAGGCGTGCGTGTGCAGGACCATCTTTGGATAGGCGACGGTCCCAGACGTGAAGTAGATCAGCAGCGGGTCGTCCTTCGATGTCGGGCGCCCGTCCGGCTCGGCCTCCGAGGCGTGCTCGAGGATCCCTCGATAGGTCATCCAGCTGGCCGAAGGCAGCCTCTCGTCGATCACGATGAGGTGCTTCAGCGTGGGACAACGGTCCAGGACTTCCTCGACCTTGGTGGCGCCCTCGGCGTCTGTGACCGCCACGGTGGCTTCGGAACGGGTCACCCGGTACTCGATGTCTCGGGGGGTGCACAGGATAGTGGCCGGCATCGGGACGGTCCCGTGTCGGAACATGCCGAGCAACACCTCGTACCACTCCGGGATCCTGGGGAGCATCACGAACGCGCGCTCGCCGGACCCGATCCCCAAGCCGCTCAGCGCGTTGGCCACTCGATTGGATGCACGCCACATGTCAGCGAACGAGAACTGGCGCCGGTTCTCCCCAGTGGGGTCCACTGCCACAAGGGCGAGCTTGTCCGGCTCTCGTTTCGCCCACGCACCCACCACGTCGCGGGTGTAGTTGAAATTCTCGGGAACCACCAGACGGAAGTTCCGGCGGGTCTCCTCGTAGTCCGTCATGTTCATCGCGCGACCTCCGGCTCGAACTGGGACGCCTCGGATTCATGCTAGACGCGGCGCCGGATCGGGTCGAAGCAGGGGCCAGAACGCCGACATAGACTCGGGGCCCTGGAGTGAGCGCGATGTTCCAACCCGATCTCGAGGCGATGCTGCCGACCGAGCGAGCAGCGCTCCAACTGGAGCGGTTTGTCGGCTTGGTTCGCCGGTTGAAGAAGAGCGAATCACCCTACTGGCAGGAGAAGCTGCGAGAGGTCGATCCCGACGGACTCCACGGGATCGAGGACATCACGCGCCTGCCGTTCACGGTCAAGTCGGAACTGCGGGATACCTATCCCTTCGGGATGCTGGCCGTGCCACTGGAGGAGACCATCCGGATCCATGCTTCGTCCGGCACCCAGGGGAAGCCAACCGTCGTCGCGTACACCGAAGCGGACATCGATCTGTTCGCCGAGGTCAACGCGAGATCGATCGCCTGCGCCGGCGGCGGACCGGACGACGTCGTGCACGTTGCCTACGGCTACGGACTGTTCACAGGTGGTCTCGGCCTTCACTACGGCGGCGAGCGACTGGGGGCCACCGTCGTACCCGCGTCGGGAGGAAACGCCGGGTTCCAGGTCCAGATGCTGGCCGATCTGGGAGCGGCCGGACTGGCCTGCACCCCTTCGTTCGCCATGCTGCTGGCCGAGAGAGCCGCGGCTGATGGTGTGCTCGGCCAGATCCACCTACGCTACGGAGTCCACGGCGCCGAGCCCTGGTCCGAATCCTTCCGACAGAAGCTGGAGGCCGCCTGGGGTGGCGAATACGACGCGTGCGACATCTACGGGTTGTCCGAGGTCATCGGTCCTGGGGTGGCCATGGAATGCCGAGAAGGGAAAGGCGGCCTGCACGTCTTCGACGACCACTTCTATCCTGAGGTCATCGACGTGGACAGGAACGAGCCGGCCGCCGAGGGTACGCTGGGCGAGCTGGTCCTCACGACTCTCACGAAGGAGGCCCTCCCAGTCATCCGGTATCGGACCGGCGACGTGACCAAGCTCGTCGACGAGCCCTGTGCGTGCGGCCGGACCCACCGGCGGATCGCCCGGTTCACGGGACGAGTCGACGACATGCTTGTCATCCGCGGGGTGAACGTATTCCCCAGCGAGATCGAGGCCGTGCTGTTGGAGGACCAGGCCCTTGGCGGCCAGTACGCGATCGTCATCGACCGCACGGGCACCCTTCCCGAGCTCGAGGTGAGGGCCGAGATTGCGTCGGCGGAGTTCATGCCTCGCAGAGAAGAGATCGCCGGCCGATTGCAGGAGCGTCTCGCTCAGCGCTTGCGCCTTCGGGTGCAGACGATCGTGGGAGACCCGGAAACGATTCCGCGGCAGGAGACCGGCAAGGCCAAGCGGGTGTTCGAACGCACGGCCGACCAGGATCCGTTCCCGAGACCCACGAGCCCGGGAACGTCCGAGGCGGAAACGGAATAGGTCACGGAAATGCGGCTGGGATTGGACGTCTCGCAGCATCAGCTGGAGTGGCCGGAGCTCTTGCGACGGGTCCGCTTCGCCGAGGAGGCTGGCTTCGACGGTGCGTGGGTCTTCGATCACTTCAAGCCGTTGTACGGGGACCGGAACGGCCCCTGTTTGGAGGGGTGGACGTTGCTCGCCGCCATGGCCGCCTCGACCGAGCACATCCGCCTCGGGACGCTCGTCACCGGAGTGACCTACCGGCATCCCTCTGTCCTCGCCGCCGAAGCTGTGACCGTCGACCAGGTTTCGGGAGGGCGGCTCGAGCTGGCCGTCGGGGCCGCGTGGTTCGAAGGAGAGCATCGGGAACTGGGCATCCCCTTCCCCCCGACCCGAGAGCGCACCGAGCGGCTGGAGGAGGCGGTTCAGGTCATCCGGCTCCTGATGACCGAGGACGCTGCGACATTCGAAGGCACGCACTACCGGCTGGAGGGAGCGACCTATCATCCCCGCCCCGTCCAGCAGCCGCATCCCCCGATCTGGATCGGCGCCGGTGGTGAGCGCCGTACCATCCCTATCGTCGCTCGGCACGCCGACGTCTGGCATTCGTTCGGATCGGTCGAGGTGCTCCAACGCAAGGCCGCGGTGCTCGAGCGAGCCACCGAGGCTGCGGGACGGGACCCTGACTCGATCGTCCGGGCCACCGACCTTTCCATCTCGGAACCGTGGGACGAGGTCCGCGGGCGAGCGCACGCCCTCGGAGCGATCGGATTCACCTATCTTGTGGTGAGCTGGCCATCCGAGGGGTGGGGACGCGTGGAGGAATTCGTGGCGAAGGTCATGCCCGACCTGACGTGATGACGCAGCCGGCGCTACGGCCCG
>WNFV01000316.1_pt1 | contig 62909 bp, 56 predicted proteins | sample 5400101 | NCBI WGS metagenome assembly WNFV01 (sample SAMN13153361, study PRJNA577476) | soil metagenome | isolation source: 115 cm soil or saprolite under grassland replicate 1 | place: USA:California | collected 2016-06-15
AATGCCGCATCGGCCCCCGAGCTCGATGCGAGCGTGCGTGCAACTCTCGCTCAGTTCTTCCGCGAAATTTGGTCATCGCGCGAGCTCGCGAACCAGGCCCTGGCGATTCTGGTTTTCCCGACCGTGGTCAAGGCAGGCTTCGGGATCGGCGGCGAATATGGGGAAGGGGCTCTGCACATTCGCGGCAGGACCGCCGGATATTATAACATTATTTCGGGTTCGATTGGTTTTCAGTTTGGGGCGCAGGCACGATCCGTGATTATCATGTTCATGACCGAACCTGCACTGGCCGGATTTCAGCGCACGGACGGGTGGAAGATCGGCGTCGACGGATCAGTAGCCGTCATCACGGTTGGGGCTGGTGGTGCGATCGACACGAACAGCATCCGCAGCCCGATTGTCGGGTTCATCTTCGATCAGAAGGGGCTCATGTACAATCTGACCCTTGAAGGGTCCAAGATCAGCCGCATCAGCAGGTAGTGCTTACCACGAAGCCGGATTGGGTAAATCTGAGGAGACGCTGCGACCATTGCAGCACGGCTGCCGTATTCGCAGAGCAGAAGCATTCGCCGGCTACCGGCGCCGTCTCGAAGTGTCAAGTGCAGACATCACGTCGGTGCTTAGCGCGCTGGAGGGTCAAACCCGAGCGCAAGCTTGATCGGCGGCCGCGGCGACCGTCAGACGAGATCAGCGCCGATCGATCGTTTCGCCGGACGGCAGAACGACGCGGTTGACGAGAGGCTGCTTGGCATTGGCCGCCCATTGAGCGCAATGCCCATGAGCACGGTTGGGGAGAATGAGTGGGTCATTCGCGAGAGAGCCGGGCGCAGCCGCTCGTTGGCCCGTGTCGGGCAGCCAATTCTGATCGTGGGCGCCAGCAGTGAACGCGGCTTCGACGCCGCGTTCACGACGCTCGCGAAGCAGAAGGCTGGTGCGCTCTTCATCAGTCCGGACGCCTTCTTCCAGAGCCGCCGCGTCGAAATCGTCATTCTCGCCGCGCGCCATGCCATTCCCGCGATCTCTTCGACGCGCGAGTTTGTCGAAGCAGGCGGTCTGATCAGCTATGGAGCGAGTCAATTGTGGGCGTCCCAGCAGGCGGGCGTCTATATGGGGCGGATTCTCAAGGGCGAGAAACCAGGTGACTTGCCGGTCGTGCAGCCGACCAAGTTCGAGCTGGTTATAAATCTCAGGATCGCCAGGACGCTCGGCCTTGACGTGCCTGCCACCTTGCTCGCCCGCGCCGATGAGGTGATCGAATAGCGTGTCCCACACTCTGCTTCAGCCGCCACCTCTACCGTGCCCGTAATCTGGTCGAGCGATTTTCAACAAGATCAAGCAATGTCGGCGTGTGGCAACTCGCTACGACAAGCTTGCAGCCAATTATCTCGCCTTCATTCAACTTGCATCCATTAGGCTATGGCTGCACGTTAATGAGTCCGCGCCCTAGGTTGCTGCTTGCCGGTCAAATCCGAACCGTGTATCGAGTGGCCGTGCGGCGTCCGGGGTATGGCGCAGCCTGGTAGCGCGGAAGTTTTGGGTACTTCAGGTCGCCGGTTCGAATCCGGCTGCCCCGACCAGCCCCGCCGGTGGCGGAATCCGATCGATGGAATGGCGCGAGACGCTGCACCATGACCGCACGAATCTACAAGCCGGCCAGGACCGCGATGCAGTCGGGCACCGGCAACAGCAAGGAGTGGGTGCTCGACTACGAGCCGGAGCAGCCGCGCCAGATCGAGCCGCTGATGGGCTGGACCAGCTCGGGCGACATGCGCCAGCAGGTCCGCCTGCGCTTCGACACCGAGCAGGAAGCGATCGCCTATGCCGAGCGTCACGGCATTCCCTACCAGCTCTCCGAGCCGAAGCCGGCCGCGCGCCGCGTGATTTCCTATTCCGACAATTTCGCCTTCAAGCGCTCCGATCCGTGGACGCACTGATTGGCGATCCCTCCAAGAGCCACCGCAGAACGGGGCTCAAGGCGCCGATGACGGCGCCGGCGAGCGCCGCGATCATGGCAATCATCAGGAAGAAATCGGTCTTGGCCATGCCACTCCAAAAGCCGCCGAGATAGCCCGCCAGAATATCGGCGGGCAACGTCGTCGCGAACCACACGCCCATCATCATCGACCGCAGGCGGGCGGGCGCGCTCTTCGACATCAACGCCAATCCGACCGGCGCCAGATGCAGCTCGCCGAGCGTGGCGAGGGCGAAATAGCCGACGAGCCATACGGGGCTTGCCTTGCCGCCGTCGGCGACGCCGGCGGCCGCCGCCATGAGCACATTGGCGAGCGCCACGCACAGGCAGCCGAACGCCATCTTGCTGATCGTGTACGGCTCGATCCCGCGCGCGGCCTGCTGCGCCCATAGCCGCACGATCAACGGCGCCAGCACGAAGATCATCAACGGATTGAGGGCGAGGAACCAGGGCGAGGGGATCTCGCCCTGCCAAAAATAGAGGTCGATCGAGCGGTCGGTGAAATCCTCCGCCCACAGCAGGAGCGTGTTGCCCTGCTGGTCATAGGCCGCCCAGAACAACGTCACCAGCGCGCATACGCCGATGAGCGCCAGGATGGCGCGGCGTTGGCCGCCCGCGAGCGGCATCTGCTCACCGCGCACCGCCTTGGCGCGCGGCGCCTCGTCCGCCGGCAGCACTTGCCACCCATACGCGTAGATGCCGAGACTGATCAGCATGCCGACGCCGGCGGCGGCGAAGCCGTAGTGCCAGCCGAACGCGGCGGCCAGCGTCCCGCACACCAGCGGCGCCAGGAAGGCTCCGATATTGATGCCGACATAGAAGATCGAATAGGCGCGGTCGCGGCGGTGGTCGTCCGGCGCATAGAGGGCGCCGACCTGGGTCGAGATGTTCGGCTTGAAGGCGCCGATTCCGAGGATCAGCATGAGCAGCGCCAGCAGGAACAGCGTCTCGAACGCCATCAGGAAATGGCCGGTCGCCATCAGCACGCCGCCGATCACGACGGTGCGGCGCTGGCCGAGCAGGCGGTCGGCGATGAGGCCGCCCAGGATCGGCGTGAAATAGGCAAGCCCGGTGTAGAATCCGAACAGCTGCGAGGCGAGCGGCTGCGGCTCGAGCCGGCCGAACAGCAATTCGAGCGCCGCCTTCACCGCGCCGAAACCGATCACCGTCTCGACCCGACCCGGCTCGAGCAGATATTTGACCATGTAGAGGACGACCAGCGCGGCGTTGCCGAAATAGGAAAAGCGCTCCCAGGTCTCGGTCGCGAACAGCACCGCGAGCCCGCGCGGATGGCCGAGGAAGTCCCGCGCTGCGACAGGCGTTTGTGGGGCGTCGCTCTGCGTTTGTGAGTGGTCCAATGTCGGTGCCGCGGTCTCGGTGTGCTCCCTCCCCTTGAAAAGGGGAGGGTTGGGGTGGGGATCTGGCGCGCCGAAGATGACTCCCCACCCGGATCGTGAGCACGCGCCGTGACCGTATCAGGTTCCGGTTTCGTGGGACGCCGTCGAAGATGCGCCACGACGCGCGGAGTGTCGGCACCCGTCCACCATTGATCCGCAATCCGGCGTGAAATGCTAGCGGGCTGCCGCCTCGTTCGGCATCGGGCGGCCCTGGCCGGCGGCGCGCTGGCGCAGCAGCGAAAGGAATCGATCCTCCGGCATCGGCTGCCCCAACAAGAAGCCCTGGCCGAGGTCGCAGCCCATGCTGGTCAGCGCGAGCGCGTCCGCCGCCTTCTCGATGCCGATCGCGACCGCCGCGCTGCCGAAATTGTGCGCCAGATCGATCACCGTCTTGCAGAGCGGAGCGTTGATCTTGTCGTTGCCGCAGTCGCTGACGAAGGTGCGGTCGAGCTTGAGCTCCACGAACGGCAGTTCCTTGAGCCGTGCCAGCGAGGAATAGCCGCGGCCGAAGTCGTCGATCGCGAGCTTGACGTTGAGATGCGCCAGCCGCTTGGTGATATCGTTGGCGAGTGCCAGGTCGGTGACGATCTGCTCCTCGGTCACGTCGATGATCAGTCCCGGCCAATTGTCGAGTTGCGGGCGATGCGCGCGCACGATGTCCGGGATCGAAAGCTTGACCAGCGCGTTCACCGGGATGTTGACGGCGAACCGCAGATTGATTCCGAGCTTGGCGAAATTCAGTCCGGCCTTGAGCACGCTGTTGAGCGCCAGCTCGGACAGCGCGACCAGCTCGGATTCGCTCGCGCCCGGCATGAACGCGCCGGGCGACAGAATGCCGTATTGGGGATGGCGGGCGCGCGCGAAGGCTTCGACCCCCGCGAGCTTTTTTTTCCGCAAGTCGATCTTCGGCTGATGCCAGAACTCGATCCAGCCCTTGCGAAGCGCCTCATCGAGGGCGATGCGTGCGGCCATGGGAGCCGGATGGCCGAGCTTGAGCTGCTGCATGATCCGCACGATGGCGGAGGTGTCGAACGGTTTCTTGAGGACCGGCAACATCTGCAGCTTGTGCTGCTCGCCGACGCTCTTGACGTGCTCGAGCACCGCCGAGCCGCGACTGCTCATGAGCTGGACGAAGCCGAAATAGCCGCGCTTGGCGAGGACCAAGATCGCTTCGATCGCCTCGCCGGATTCGAGCCCGATATTGAGGAAGACCAGATCGGGAAGGCGCTTCGCAACGGCCTGGGCGAATGATTTGCCGTCGCCGAATTCTTCCGTGTCGATTCCACCCCCATGCAGAATGAGCGACAGGAAGTGTCGGATGCTGGCGTCATCGTCGACGACGAAGCATACCGGCACGCGGGCGCCGCCGGCATCGGGGGCGGCGTCCACGTTTGCGCCGGCGGCGGGCGGTTGGCGTTCCAAGACCTCGGTCATCACGGAGCCTGCGGCTCACTCTCGACGTGCAGCTTTTCGGCTAAATATTTGATCTAAAATTATTAAATATGGGTTTCGCCGCGATCCGGGACGCCGGATCGGCGGTCGCAGACGGTCGGCAGGACCGGGCGTCTCGGCCGATTTGGCTGGTTTTTCAGTGGGCCATCACACCCGCAGCGCATAGACGTCGCCGGAATTGGCTTCGGGCGGGAGCGCCTGCAGCCAGTCCGTGATCGCCGCCGCGCTCACCCAGTCGGCCAGAACCAGGGCGTGGCTCTCGCCGAGCATCGCGTTGTAGCGCGCATAGCCGAGCGCGGCGCAGCGTTCGATCGAGGCGATCCCCACCTCGCGCTGGATCGTGGTGACTTCGAACGACAGCGCGCACGGCGGCCGCGTCAGCCCGGCCAGCGCCTCCGCCTCGAAACCCTCGACGTCGATCTTGATGAAGGTGGGGAGGCCGTGACGCGCGATCAGCGCATCGAGCGTGGTGATCGCAACGCGGATGGTCCGGGTCCAGGCCTGGCCCTGCCAGCCCGGTGCGCCGTCGGCCGCCCGCACGAAGGCGTCCGAGGCCGTCGATACCGTCGGGTTGTCGATGTTGAGCCGCAGTTCAACCGTTCCCTCGCCGCGGCCGACCGCGACCGGCTCGATCGCAACCGCGCGATCGCGGCCGTAAAGAAGCTTCAGCGTCTTGACCAGCGCCGGCTGCGGCTCGACCGCGACCACCCGCGCGCCGAGGCGCCGGAACGCGGCAACACGATCCCCGACATGCGCGCCGACGTCGAATACCAGATCGCCAGGCTCGATGAACCGGCCGTAGAGCCGGTCCATGGCGGCGCGGCGCTCGCGGTGGCCGTAGTAGATCCGCAGCGAGCGGACGACGCCTCGAACGGTCCGCCACGCCTCGTACATGGCCGGCTCAGGGAACGCGCGCAAGCGACGGCGACGACATTTCGATCGCCGGCAGCGCAAGCGCCCGCAGCTCGGCCGGCGGCGCTGTCTCCTCGGGCAAGCGGCCGAGCCCGACGCGCACCAGCGCGCGCCCGACGGCGGGCGAAGCGGTCACCACCGCGAGCGGGATCGAAACGAGCGGGCCACCGGCGATGAACAACGCATAGGGAATGGCCCACGGCACCGTCGCAGCGAGCAGCACGACCGGCCAAAGCCCGATCAACGTCTGCGGCCAGAAATGCCGGAAGGCGAGCGACCATGACACCTCGTGATCGTCGCGCGCCTGGACGCCCCAGCCGATCGTGCGTCCGAACAGCAGGCGCGTGAGAAACAGCGTGTGGCTCGCCCACATGATCGGCGCCAGCAGCAGGAAGAAGGTCACCTCGGTGGTCACGCCCGCGGTGAACCGCCATCCGCCGCCGAACATGTGCCGCAGCTTGGCGCGCGTGAGCACGTCGATCACGGTCGCGATCTTGGGCGCGAACCACATCACCAGCACCGAGATGAAGATCGCAAGTCCCGCATCCGCCCGGATGAAATCGCGCCACGTCGGCGCCGTCGCGACCGCGGCGGTCCCGACCAGCAACATCCCGATCCAGGCCGGCGAGCCGAGGAACATCAGGATCGCGAACATGAGCTGGTAGCGGCTGACCGGCGCGAGCCCCGGCATCCGCAAGAAGTGCCAGTACTGCATGTTGCCCTGGCACCAGCGCAGATCGCGGCGGATGAACTCGACCAAGGTCGGCGGGTTCTGCTCGAAGCTCGCGCCTTCTTCAGAGAGCACGCAGACCGCATAGCCGGCGCGTCGCATCAGCACCGCCTCGACCTGGTCGTGGCTCATCACGTGGCTGCCTTCGGCCAAGACCGGCAGCTGGCAATGCGCCATGAACGGCGCGAGCCGCACGACGGCGTTGTGGCCCCAGTACGGCCCGCAATCGGCTTGCCACCAGGCGCTGCCGATAGTGTAGGAGCGCATGCCGAGCCGCATGCCGAACTGGAAGATGCGCGCGAACGCGCTGGTCGACGGCATGCCGATGACCAGGCTCTGCAGGATGCCGAGCCGCGGATCGGCCTGCATCAGGCGCACGAGGCGGAGCACCGCGTCGGCGGTCATGACGCTGTCGGCGTCGAGCATGACCGCGAATTCATGGTGCTTGCCCCAGCGCTCGCAGAAGTCGCGGATATTGCCGGCCTTGAAGCCGGTATTGGCGGTGCGGCGCCGGTAGGTGATGGCGATGCGGCCGCGCCAGGCATCGGCGAGCGCGGCGAAGCGCGCGTCCTCGGCGGCGGCGATCGTCGGCTCGCTGGTGTCGCTGAGCACGTAGACATGGAAGCGGCCGGCGTCGGCATGCGCCGCAAGACCCTCCAAGGTCGGGGCGAGATGACGCACGACCCGTTCGGGCGGCTCGTCGCGGATGCAGAGCAGAATGGCGGTCGAGGCGGTGATCGGCTCGTCGCCGCGCACGCGCCCGACCACCGGCGTGACGGCGGCCACCGGATCGCGCGCGAAGCGCATGATCAGGAGGCCGATGGTCGCGTTCCAGAAGCCGATCACATACCAAGGGAGCGTGATGGCGAACAGGACGACCAGCAGGAGATCGACGGCTCCGAAGTCGCCGGGCGAAAGCGCGACCACGGCCAGCCAGACGAGCCCGGCAATGCTCACGGCGACCAGGACGGCGTAAAATGCCCGGCGCCGTGCCAGCGCGGGCGAGGTTTCGATCGCGACTTCGGTGGAGGCGGATCGTTCGAGCATGAAAAGGCTTTGCGTGTCTTTTCGGGCGATTTGAGGATATAGCGGGTGCCGGCCACGACGATAACGAATGCCGGCCGACAACGCGAGTTGATCAGGCGATGCAGGGCAAAGCCCTCTGGTATGTGGACGTCGGCCGGGCCGAGCTGCGGGAGGAGACCATCGCCGACCCGGGGCCTGGCGAGGTGCGGATGCGAGCGCTGTTCGGCGCCATCAGCCGCGGCACCGAGCGGCTGGTCTATGCGGGCCGCGTGCCGGCGAGCGAGCACCAACGCATGCGCGCGCCGTTCATGGGCGGCGCGTTTCCGTTCCCGGTCAAATACGGCTATGCGACCGTCGGGCGGGTCGAGGCCGGCCCGGCCGAGTTGCAGAACGCGACCGTGTTCACCCTCCATCCGCATCAGAGCGTATTCACCCTTCCGGCCGCGGCGGTGCTTCCCGTTGCCGGCCACATCACGCCGGCGCGTGCCGCGCTCGCGGCCAATATGGAGACCGCGCTCAATGCGGTGTGGGATGGCGCGCCCGGGCCGGCCGATCGCATCGCCATCGTCGGCGGCGGATTGGTCGGTCTCCTGATCGGTTACCTGTGCGCCCGCCTGCCGGGCGCTGAAGTCACGGTGGTCGATATCGCGCCGTCCCGTGCGGCGCTCGCGCGCGCCGTCGGCGCCCGCTTCGCCGCGCCCGATGCCGCGCCGACCGAGTGCGATCTCGTTTTCCACGCCAGCGCCAGTGCCGCCGGCCTCGCCACCGCGCTGCGGCTGGCGGGGGAGGAGGCGACCATCGTGGAGCTGAGCTGGTACGGCAGCGGCGACATCGCAGCGCCGCTGGGCGAAGCGTTCCACAGCCGCCGCCTCAAGCTCGTCTCGAGCCAGGTCGGCAAGGTCGCGCCGTCGCGTCGTGCGCGCTGGACGCATGGCCGTCGCCTGGCGGCGGCGATTGCGCTCACCGCCGAACCGGCTCTCGATGCGCTGATCGCGCCGGCGGTCGCTTTCGAGGATCTGCCGGCGAACCTCCCTGCCATCTTTCACCCGGAGTCCGGTATCGTCTGCCAACTCATCCGCTATCCTGCGGCCGACGCCGCCCCGTGATCGAGAGGTTTTCCGTGTACGCAGTCGAAGTATCCGACCAGATCATGATCGCCCATTCCTTCCGCGGCGAGGTGTTCGGTCCCGCGCAAAAGGTGCACGGCGCCACCTTCGTCATCCGCGTGGCGTTTCTCGCCGAAACGCTCGATGAGCATGGCATCGTCGTCGACATCGCCCGCGCCCATGAGGTGCTCAAGCTGGCGCTCGACCCGCTCAATTACCGCAATCTCGACGAGGTGCCGCGGTTCAAGGGCTTCAACACCACGACCGAATTCTTGACCAAATATCTGTTCGACCGGCTCGTCGAGGCGGCGCGCGGCGGCGAGCTCGGCCGCGACGGGAACGAGCTCAGCTCGATCCGCGTCACCATCGCGGAATCGCCGCTCGCGCGCGCTTGGTACGAGGCGCCGTTGTGGTGAAGGAGGTCGTGTTCGCCGTGCCGGGCGACCTCGCGACCCCGACCGGCGGCTACACCTATGACCGCAGGATCATCGCCGAGCTTCCGGCGCTCGGCTGGCGCGCGCAGGTGCTCGATCTCGGCGACGGCTTCCCGCGCCCGACGGCCACCACGCGCGCCGCGGCCTGCGCGCAGCTCGCCGCGCTGCCGTCGGGCCGGCCGGTCGTGATCGACGGGCTCGCCTTCGGGGTCCTCCCCGATGCCGCCGGGACTCTGCACTCACACCTTCCGCTGGTCGCGCTGGTGCACCATCCGCTGGCGCTCGAGTCGGGCCTCAGCGCGGGCGAAGCCGCCGCCCTGCGCCAAAGCGAGCGCGCGGCGCTCGCTTGCGCGCGCCGCGTCATTGTCACGAGCGCGGCGACCGCGCGCCTCCTGGCCGCCGATTACGACCTTCCGGCCGACCGGCTTGCGGTGGTGGAGCCGGGCACCGATCGAAGTGAGGCGCCGCCGCGCGCGAGTGAGGACGCGGTCGCGCTGCTCTCAGTCGGCGCGGTGGTTCCGCGCAAGGGCTATGACGTGCTTGTCGCGGCGCTCGCCAGGCTCGAGGATTTGCACTGGCGGCTCGTTATCGCGGGTGATTGCGTCCGCAGCCCCGAAGCGGCGCGGCGGTTGGCGGCCGACATTGCGCGCCTTGGCCTCGCCGAGCGGGTGACCATGCTCGGCGCCGTGCCGTCGGATCGCCTCGCGACACTCTACGCAGCCGCCGATCTGTTCGTGCTGCCTTCGCGCTTCGAGGGCTACGGCATGGCCTATGCCGAAGCCATCGCCCACGGCGTGCCGGTCGTCGGCACGACCGCCGGCGCGATTCCCGAAACGGTGCCGGCCGGCGCCGGCGTGCTGGTGCCGCCCGACGACGTCGATGCGCTGGCGGCGGCGCTGCGGCGGCTGATCGAACGTCCGGATGAGCGCCGACGCCTCGCCGCCGGCGCGCGCGCCACCAATTTTCCCTCTTGGCGGGACCAGTCGGCGCTGTTCGTGCGCGTGCTGGAGAGCCTCGCATGAGCGGCTTTTCGGCGGATTGGCTTGCGCTGCGCGAACCCTACGATCTCGCCGCGCGCAACGCGAGCGTGCTCGAGGCGGTCGCCGCCCACTTCATCGAGCAGGCGTCGATCGCCGTGGTCGATCTCGCCTGCGGCACCGGGGCGACGCTGCGGGCGATCGGTCCGCACCTGCCGCCGCGGCAGAGCTGGCGGCTGGTCGACAACGATCTGGGCCTGCTCGCCAAGGCCTCGGCGCTGGGGCGGCCGCCGCATCTGACCGTGGACGCCAAGCCGGTCGACCTCGTGCGCGACCTCGAGCTCGCGCTCGACGGGCCGCTCGATCTCATCACCAACTCGGCGCTGCTCGATCTGGTCTCGGCCGAATGGCTCGATCGCCTCATTGTCGAGGCGGCCGCACGCCGGCTGCCGCTCTATGCGGCGCTCACCTATGACGGCCGGACCGCCACCGAGCCATGCGGCTCGTTCGATCGCGAGCTTCTCGCCGGTTTCAATGCGCATCAGCGCACCAACAAAGGCTTCGGTCCGGCGCTCGGACCGACCGCGGCGGCGCGCGCCGTGGAGCGCTTGCAGCATTTCGGTTATTCGGTCGTGCAGGGCCAGTCCGACTGGGTGTTCGGGCCGGACGACCGGGCGATCCAGGACCAGCTATTTGCCGGCTGGGCCGAGGTGGGGGCTCTGACCACCGCAATGTCCTCGCACGAGATCAGCGGATGGCTCGCCCAGCGGCGCGGCTATCTGGCGGAAGGCCGCTCGCACCTGCGCGTGGGTCACGTCGACATCTTCGCCCGGCCGATCGGCACGCGCTGAGCGCCGAGATCGCAGTCGAGCAGCACCTCCTCGCCGAGCACATGGGCGCGGATCGGCGCGCGCATCGCCTCTTCGACCCGCTGGATCGGCGGCAGCGCGAGACTCGATGGCCCTGAGCCCAAGATGATCGGAGCGACCACGATGTGCAGCCGGTCGAGGCAACCGGCGGCGAGGAAGCGCGAAACCGTATCGGCGCCGCCCTCGATCAGGATGCGGCGAAAGCCGCGATGGGCGAGCGCCGCCAGGATGGCCTCCGGCGCGATACACCCGCCTCCCGCCGCCAGCGGCACGATCTCGACCCCTTGCGGCATCCGTATTCGCGTGCCGTCGCCCGTGACCACGAGCCTGCGGATACCGTCGGCCGTCAGCACGCGCGCAGCCAACGGTAATCGGCCATTCGGATCCACTATGACGCGCGCCGGGCTGGGGCCTTCGACCCGCCGGACGGTCAATTGCGGATCGTCCGCGATCGCCGTGCCCACGCCGATGACCACCGCATCGACCAGCGCGCGCAGGCGATGCAAATGGGCAAGACCGGCCTCCCCGTTGATGTAATGCGAATGGCCGGTGGGCGTTGCGATGCGCCCGTCGATCGACTGGCCGCTTTGGCCGACCACGACCAGATCGTCGATCGGACCGCGTCGCAGCGGTCCGAAGATGCCCTCCCACGGCTGGGGCAGGGAACCATCGGGCTTCCGGAACGTTGCAGGGACTCGGGCCCAAGAGGAATTGCCGTCGGAGCCGTTTTCGGGGCCAGCTCGCTCAAACAGCCGACCTACCGGGTTAGTGAGTCGTCTACCCGCCATAGTGCACGACCTGCTTTCAGACCCGCCTCCGCCGTGGCATGATATTTGGCTGGACGGTGCCTGCCAAACGCGTGTCTTCAAAATGTAGGAATTGGACGGAATAAAAGCCCGGGGGCCGCATTCTTATTGTTCATAGTTTGACCGCGGCCGGTTTTGAAAGCGTGTAGGAAAGTTGTGGGTTGTCATGAGTGGAAATGGGAAGTCCGGCCTGCTCGGAAATTCCGGGCGTGTCGCGGTCGAGCGGGGGCTTGCTGAATTCCGGTCCGGACGGCCGGTGGTGATGACGGCGGCCGGCGAGGTCGTCGTGGTCTTGCCAGTCGACGGAATGACCGCCGAGCAGCTGGCATCCTTCGGATTGCTGTGCGCGCCGGCCAAGCCTTATCTCGTTGTCACGGCGCGGCGCGCCCGCGCGCTGGGGCTCGAAGCCACTGGGCCGGTCGGGCTTGCGATCGGCGACCTCGACACCGCCCCGGACATCTTCTCCTTCGCCGCCGATACCGCGGTGACGCGGCGCCTCGATGTCGTCCCGGCCGGCAACTCCGCCGCCGCTGCGATCGAACTCGCCAAGCTCGCCCAGCGCCTTCCGGCCTTGCTGATCGCCGACGGCAGGGCACCCGCTGTGACGACGTGCGATCCGCCGCTGGTGACCGTCGCCGCCGGCGTGGTCGCGCGGTTCCGTGAAGCGGCGATCCAGTCGCTCTCGATCGCCGCCGAAGCGAGCGTTCCGGTCAACGGCGGGACCCCGACGCGATTCGTGATCTTCCGCGACGCGATCGGCGGCGCTTCGACCGCGGTCATCGTGGGCAAGCCGGATTTCGCGCAGCCGGTTCCCCTGCGCCTGCACTCGGCCTGCCTCACCGGCGACGTGTTCGGATCGCGCCGTTGCGATTGCGGCGATCAGCTCCGGCTCGCGCTCGCCCAGCTCGAGCAGCAGGGCGGGGGGATCATTCTTTATCTGGAGCAGGAAGGCCGCGGGTTGGGGCTCGCCAACAAGATGCGCACCTATCAGCTTCAGGACGCCGGCCTCGACACGGTCGACGCCAACACGGTGTTGGGCTTCGACGACGATGAGCGCGACTACGGCGTCGCGGTGCGCATGTTGCAGATTCTCGGCTGCACGCGGGTGAGCGTCCTGACCAACAATCCGGCGAAGCTCGTCGGCCTGTCGGATGCGGGCATCGAGGTGTCGGGACGCGTGCCGCTGCACGGGCCGATCAATTCCGACAACCGGCGCTATCTCACCGCCAAGGCGACGCGCGCCGGACACAAGCTCGACCACCTTCTGGGGGGGCTCGTCGACGCCGGCGAAGGGCCACGAGAGCCGGTCGGCGGCGGTCAAGCGCCCTGACAGGGCCGGCGGCGATCGTGCGAGGGGGGTAGACATGATCGACGCAATGCGAATGCCCGCGCCGGCAACGGCCATCCCCGCCTACACGATAACGGCGCGCGTGCTGCATTGGCTCACGGCGGTGCTGGTCCTGATCATGATCCCGCTCGGCATCGTTATCGCCAACGAATGGGGAGGATCGCGACAGGAGTCGCTCTATGATCTGCACAAGTCGATCGGCGCGGTAATCCTTCCGCTCGTCATCGTGCGGCTGATCAATCGCTTGACCCATCCGCCATTGCCGCTGCCGGCCGACGTTCCGGCGGGACTGCAATTGGCCGCGCATGCGACGCACTGGGCGCTCTATGCGCTGCTGATCGCGCAGTCCTTGATCGGCTGGATCGCCACCTCGGCCTATCCGGCCCCGCTTCCGGTGTTCGGGCTGTTCGAGCTGCCCAAGATCTGGCGACAGGACCAGCCATTTTCCGAGCAGCTTTTCGTTGTGCACCGATGGATGGGTATCGTCATCGCGGTGGTCGCCGCAATGCATATCGCCACCGCGGTCTATCATCATTTCGTGCGCCGGGACCGGGTGCTCATGCGCATGGTTACCGGCTGATCGCCGGCGTTACGCCGCATGGGACGCTCGCCACCAAGTCGGACGCTCGGCGAGCTCACCTTTGCGGAGATTTCCCGGTATCTGAAAGAGACCTCGATCCTCTGCCTGCCGGTCGGCGCGATCGAGCAGCACGGGCTGCATCTACCGCTCAACACCGACGTCGTGGTCGCTGAGGAACTCACACGCCGTATCGTCGCCCGCTGGGGAAACGATCTCGATCTATGGCAGCTCCCGACCGTCGCCATCAGCCTGTCGCGCGAGCACGATTGGGCGCCGGGCACGATGTGCTTGACGCTCGAAAGCTTCATCGCGCTGCTCGAGGACATCGCGCGTGAGATCGTCCGTGCCTTGCCGGCGCGCAATCTGGTGATCGTCAACGGCCACGGCGGCAATCGCGGCATCCTGGAAAATCTGGTCCGCGAGCTGCATGGCGATTGCGGGATCAATGCCTGCGTCATCCACCCGCTCGATCTGTCGAAGGCCGAGCGGACGTCGAAGTCTCCCGACGTCCATGGCGGCGAAGGCGAGACCTCGATGATGCTGGCGCTCGCGCCGCATCTGGTGCGCCGCGACCAGATCGGGCGAACCAAGGAGCCACTGGACCAAAAGGCGATCGAGGCGCTGGTCTTCGATCGCGGAACGACCTGGCCATGGCGCACCGATGATCCGCGGCTCGCCGCCCGGGGCGTGATCGGGGATGCCCACGCCGCTTCGAGCGAGTTCGGGGAAAGGATCGTCGACAGCATCGTCGCGGAAGTCCGCCCCGTGCTCGATCGCCTGCTGGAGAACCAGCGGCTGGCGCGGGGCGCCGGCGACGCTAAGGCACTGGCGCAGCCCGCCGATCGCGGCGCGCCAGCAGCGCCGCGACGGCGCCGGCGAGCGTTGCGAGCACGCACCAGTACCCATAGCGGAAATCGGCCGCGACCCCGACCGCCAGGAAGGTCATGATATAGACGATCGCCGAGGCGCTGACGCCGACCGCGAACGCTCCCGCTTGTGTCGCCCGCGCGGGCCAAGCCAATACGCAGACCCCGATCGCGAGCACGAGCCAAAACCCGGTCCGGAACAGCACGGTCGGCGCCAGCAGATGGTGCACGGCGAGAAGCGGCTTGAAATAGGGATTGGCACCATAGACCGCCGTCGGCCCCTGCCAGTCGTAGAACGGCAGGACGAGATTGGCGCCGGCGAGGAACGTCCACATGAAGGTTGCGCGGTGGCGCAGATAGGCGAGGGGGTGAGTGGTGACCGCTCGCCACCAAGCTTCGGCGAGGTGGGGCGTGCCGAAGACCGGGTCGTCCTTGGTCTCCAGCCGCTTCATCACGAAGGGGCACGGCTCCATATGCCAGTAGCTGTCCCAACGCGCGGGATCGTAGCAGGTGCTGGTCAACTGCGCGGTTTCGCCCGCGCTCCAGGAGACCGGGAACTGATTCTCGCCGGTGAAGCGCGTGATGCCGCCGAGATCGAACACCAGGAGCGAGTGCAGCGGATGCTGGCGCTGGGCGTCGAGGATTCCGTAATAGACGAGCGGGATGAGCGCGTAGAAGACGACGGTTGCGGGCAAGAACAGGATCGCTGTGCGTCTCAAATTTAAGCGCGTCGGCCAAACGATGTAGGCAGCCAGAATCGCCGCCGCGAAGATGGCGTTCGGCCGCAGCAGGACGCCGAAGGCGACCAGGAGCAGGGCCAGCACCTGTACGGGAAGGCGCGCCGGTTTGGAGCGATCAGCCACCGCAAACGTCATCGCCCCGGCGAGAAGCCAGACAGTGGCGAACAACACGTCGCGCCAGATCATGCCGACGAACAGGAACGCAGGCGGGGTGAGCGCGAGGAGCGGCGTCGCCAGGGCGAGCCACGCGGAGCGGCGCGCCGCGGTGAGCGCGAGGAGGCCGAAGCCCGCCCAATACGACGTGGCAATCAACAGGAACATGCTCAGCGCCCCGGGCGCGAGCGGATCGATCAACCACCAGGCAAGGCTCATCGCCGGCGACTGCCAATCGCCGAAGCGCCAGTCCTTGGCGGCCGCGTAGACGTAGGTGGCATCGACGGTGATGTAGCCCGGATAGAACACCAGGATGGTGAGCGCATACCCGGCGGCGAGCGTCACCAGGACGGCCGCGATCAAGCCGGTAGATGCCCGCCGCTGGCCCGCCTCGGGCGATTGCGTGCTCGCATCTATCGCCGTTGCTGGCCGGCGGTCGTCAATCGACATGGTCCAACTCGCGGGCCCCTCGGCGCTGATCTTTCATGAACGCGGGCGTTCTGACCAGCTGTCCGCCGCGTAGCATCAAAGCGACGTCCGTGTCGGATGAGGTTCATGCGCCCTGCACCGGCGAAAGCCCAAGCCGCAATTGGCATTTGGTGCTACATGGCTCCCGAAGCTGAAGCTCGTTCGACCAGGAGCCGACCATGATTGCGGTGAGACGCCTCGGCCACGCCACGCTGACTACCCCCGACCTCGACGCGCAAGTCGAATATTACACCGAAGTCGTCGGTCTCAGCCTCATCGAATGCGACAAAGATCGCGCCATCCTCGCGAGCCGGCAGGGGGGCTTTGGATCGGAACCGGTCATCCGCGGCTATCAGACGGTGGAATGATGAATGCGTGTGTCCCGAGCGCAGCAACCAGCGCGGACGTTGTCTGCGCCACTGTGCGCCCGAGACACGAGCCTCGCGCGCTCAGGTCAACGTAAACGTCAGCTCGCCGAGCTTTTCGATCGAGGTGACGACCTTGTCGCCGGCCTTGAGCCACGCCTGTTTGTCCTTGGGATAGCCCGCGATCACACCCTCGGGGGTGCCGGTGAAGATGATGTCGCCGGGCTTGAGCGTGAAATACTTCGAGATGTAGCTCACCAGCTGCTTGCAGTTGAACACCATGTCGGACGTGTTCGAGGACTGGCGCACCTCGCCGTTGACCCGGCACTCGATCTTGAGATTGTCGCCGTCGGCGAGGTCGGCGGTGAGGAGCCACGGCCCGACCGGCGCCGAGCCGTCAAGGCTCTTGCCGATCAGCCACTGGCTCGATCGGCGCTGCAGGTCGCGGGCGGTGAAGTCGTTGCCGGTGCAATAGCCGAAGATGTATTTGGGCGCGTGGGCCTCGCTGACGTTGCGCGCCGTGCGTCCGATCACGATCACCAGCTCGGCTTCGTAGTCGAACTGCTTGCCATCGGTCTCCGAGACGCCGATGGTGCCGCCCTGATGGTTGAGGGCGGTGTTGTACTTGCTGAACAGCACCGGCATCGTCGGCACCTGCGCGTTCATCTCGGCGATGTGCTTGCGATAGTTGAGCCCGATGCAGATGATCTTTTCAGGCGTCGTCACGCACGGCCCGAACGCGGCCTTGTCCGGCGCCACGAAGTAGCGGTCGGCGGAGGCGCTGGCGCGCGCCTTGTCGACGAGGCGGCGCAGGCCGGCGACGTCGCCTCGGCCCTTGAACACCGCGTCGATGGTGGTGGGGGCGCCCTCGCGGAAATCCTGCTCGGCGGCGGCCACGTCGAGGATACCGCGGTCGGTGCGCAGCCCGAGCCCAAAGCCGTCCGCTCGCCGCAGCGTGGCGAAGGTCATGCCCTTCGGAAGCTCCTTCGGCTCGCTCGCTGGCGGCGTGCCCTGCGCCACTGCATTCGTTGCGACCGGCAGGCTCGCGGCTGCCGCCACGGCGGCAACGCCGGCGAGGCTCGTCGCCTTGAGGAAAGCTCGTCGGTCACGAGTCACATGCGTCATGGGCGCCTCCCGTTATGTGCAATGCCGGCGTCGTCATCGGCGCGGCTTGTCGGACAATCTATCGCATTTGCGGGTGCTCCGGACAGGCATCCTTTGGCGCGCGCGTGCTCGCCCGCGGTGCCGACAAATCGGTTCCAGATCAGCTATTTAGCGGCTGATTTTTCGAGGTCCTGGGGATCGCGGTCTGCCCATTCCACGGCGCAACTCGGCCACGACCTCGACATGTTTTGACGTTCATCTGGAAACACCCCGCTCGGATTCCCCCGCCCGACGGGAATGGAGGTCTCCCCATGCTCGCGTTCGCCCGCGGTGCGTTCGCCGCCGCGCTCGTTCTGCTGTTGTCCGCTCCCACCATTGCCGCCGACAAGCCATTCCACCGCGACGATCTCGCCGACGCCGCCATCAAGCTGGAAGCCCAGATCAAGGCCGAAGCCGGCCAGGTCTCGAAGTCGGCCGCGGCGCTGCGCCGCGAGGCCGATGCCGCCTTCCAGCGCAACGACTTCCGCACCGGCATGCAGATCCTCGGGCAGATCGTGGCGGTCGCGCCCGACGACAGCGCCAACTGGCTGCGACTCGCCAAGACCGTCCTGCAGATCCGCCCGAGCAACGACCGCGAGCGCAACCTGCTGCTCGAGCGTGCGGCGACCGCCGCCTACATCGCCTATCAGCGCACGGCCAATGCCGGCGAGGAAGCCGAGAGCCTGGTGGTGATCGCGCGCACCTATGCCGACCGCTCGGTGTGGCGTCCGGCGCTCGACGCGCTGCGTATCTCGCTCGAGCTGCGCGAGGTGGCGGAGGTCCGCCAGCAATACGAGCGCATGCGCGGGGATCACGGCTTCCGCCTGCTCGATTACACGGTCGACGCGGATGCCGCCTCGCCGCGCGCCTGCTTCCAGTTCTCGGAAGACCTGCCGGGCAAGCGCACCGATTTCTCGCCGTTCGTGGCGGTCTCCGGCCAGGACAAGCCGGCGCTGTCGGTGCAGGACCGGCAGCTCTGCGTCGAAGGCCTCAAGCACGGCGAGCGCTACACCGTCACGTTGCGCGCGGGCATTCCGTCGCTGGTAAGGGAGACGCTGGCGAAAACCGCCGAGTTCAACATCTATGTGCGCGACCGCAAGCCGTTCGTGCGCTTTAGCGGCAAGGCCTATGTGCTGCCGCGCGCCGGCCAGCGCGGCATCCCCGTGGTCAGCGTCAACACCTCGGCGGTGGCGATCGAGATCTACCGGGTCGGCGACCGCAACCTGCTCAACACCGTCGTGGGCCATGACTTCCAGCGCAATCTCGACCGCTACGACCTCAACCGCCTGACCGAGGAACGCGGCGCCCAGATCTGGAAGGGCGAGATGAAGGTCGAGCAGACGCTCAACGCCGACGTCACCACCGCCTTCCCGGTCGATCAGGCCCTGAGCACGCTCGCGCCCGGCGTCTATGTCATGGTGGCGCAGGCTGCCGGCACCGCCGGCGACGACTACGACGCGCTCGCGACCCAGTGGTTCATCGTCTCCGATCTCGGCCTGACCGCGTTCTCCGGCAACGACGGCATCCATGTCTTCGTGCATTCGCTCGACACCACCCAGGCCAAGGGCGCCATCGAGGTGCGGCTGCTCTCCCGCAGCAATGAAATCCTGGCGGCGCGGCGCACCGGCGACGCCGGTTATGTGCGGTTCGAGGCGGGCCTCACCCGCGGCGAGGGCGCGCTGGCGCCGGCGCTGCTGATCGCCACCGATTCGCGGGGCGACTACGCGTTCCTCAACCTGAAGGCACCGGCCTTCGATCTCACCGACCGCGGCGTCTCCGGCCGCGTGGTGCCGGCCGGCCTCGACGCCTTCGTCTATACCGAGCGCGGCGTCTATCGCTCCGGCGAGACCGTGCAGGTGACGGCGCTGCTGCGTGACGGCCAAGGCGTGGCCGCCCTCAACACGCCGCTCACGATCGTGGTCGAGCGTCCGGACGGCGTCGAGTACCGCCGCACCGTCGTGCCCGATCAAGGCATCGGCGGGCGCGCGCTGAGCGTTCCGCTGGTCACATCCGCTCCGACCGGCACCTGGCGCGTACGCGCCTTCGCCGATCCGAAGCGCCCGCCGGTCGGCGAGGCGACCTTCATGGTCGAGGACTATGTCCCCGACCGGCTCGAGTTCGAGCTGGCCTCCAAGGCCAAGGGCGTCTCCAAGACGAGTCCGGCGGAGATCACCATCGACGGCCGTTATCTCTACGGCGCGCCCGCCGCCAAGCTCGAGCTCGAGGGCGAGATGATCATCGCGCCGGCGTCCGAGCGGGCGGGATTTGCCCGCTACCAGTTCGGACTGTCCGACGAGGAAGTCGAGACCCGCCGTCAGCCGCTCGAAAACCTGCCCGAGACCGACGCCAACGGCAAAGCACGCTTCGCCGTGACGCTCGACAAGCCGCCGGCGACGACCCGGCCGCTCGAAGCGCAAGTGATCGTGCGCATGGCGGAGCCCGGTGGGCGCGCGGTCGAGCGCAAGCTCGCGCTGCCGGTGACGCCGGCGGCGCCGATGATCGGCGTCAAGCCGCTGTTCTCGGGCCGCTCGCTCGGCGAGGGCGAGAATGCGACCTTCGATGTCGTGCTCGCCGCTCCCGACGGGACCTCGCTGGCGCGCGCCGGATTGCGCTACGAGCTGCTCAAGGTTGAGACCCGCTACCAGTGGTACCGCCGCGACGGCGTCTGGGACTTCGAACCGGTGAAATCGACGCGGCGCGTCGCCGACGGCCAGATCGACGTCGCCGCCGACACGCCGGCGCGCATCTCAGTGCCGGTGCAGTGGGGCCGCTATCGGCTCGAAGTATCGACCAGCGACCGCAACGGGCCGGTGACCTCGATCGCCTTCGACGCCGGCTGGTACGCCGAGGCCAGCGCCGACACGCCGGACCTGCTCGAGATCGCGCTCGACAAGCCCGAATACGTCGCAGGCGACAGCATGACCGTCGTGGTGACCGCGCGCACCGCCGGCAAGGTCACGCTCAACGTGATCGGCGACCGGCTTATTCATACGGTGACGCAGGATGTGCCGGCGGGCACCGCGCGGCTGCGCGTCCCGATCGGCAACGACTGGGGCAGCGGAGTCTACATGGTCGCGACCTTGCGCCGGCCGCTCGACACCCAAGCCGAACGCATGCCCGGCCGCGCGATCGGCGTGCAGTGGTTCTCCATCAACCGCAAGGCGCGCACGCTGGCGCTCGACATGAGCTTGCCGACGCTCATCCGCCCGAACAGCACGCTGCGCATTCCGGTCAAGGTCGGCGGGCTCACCGCCGGCGAGGAGGCGCGCATCGTCGTCGCCGCGGTCGATGTCGGGATCCTCAACCTGACCGGCTACAAGCCGCCGGCACCCGACGACTATTACCTCGGCCAGCGTCGCCTCACCGCCGACATCCGCGACCTCTACGGACAGCTGATCGACGGCATGCAAGGCACGCGCGGTCTGATCAAGACCGGCGGCGACGCGGCTCCGGCCGAGCTGCAAGGCTCGCCGCCCACGCAAAAGCCGCTCGCGCTCTATTCGGGCATCGTCACCGTCAAGCCGGACGGCAGCGCCGAGATCGTGTTCGACATCCCGGACTTCGCCGGCACCGCGCGGGTGATGGCGGTCGCCTGGTCGAAGGACAAGGTCGGACGCGCGGTCGGCGACGTGACGATCCGCGATCCGGTGGTGGTCACCGCGACGCTGCCGCGTTTTCTTCTCAACGGCGATCGCGCCACCATGCATATCGACCTCGACAATGTCGAAGGTCAGGCCGGCGACTATCGGCTGGAGGTGAGGAGCGAGGGCGTCGATGTCACCGGCAATGCCACGCCGCAGACGCTCAAGCTCAACGCCAAGCAGCGCAGCGCCGTCACGGTGCCGCTGACCGCATCCGGGTCCGGCAACGCCACGGTGCTCGTACGCATCGGCGGGCCCGGCGGATTTGCGCTCGAACGCAGCTATGCGCTCGCCGTGCGGCCGGCGACGCAAATCCTGGCGCGTCGTACGGTGAAGCCGCTCGCCAAGGGCGAAAGCGTCACGCTCTCGAGCGATCTGTTCGCCGATCTGGTGCCGGGAAGCGGAGGCGTCGCGCTGTCGGTCGGCATCTCGACCGCGCTCGATGCGGCGGCGCTGCTCGCCGCGCTCGACCGCTATCCGTTCGGGTGCTCGGAGCAGATCGCGAGCCGGGCGCTGCCGCTCCTTTATGTCAATGATCTGGCGATGGCGGCGCACCTTGCGCTCGATACCGCGGTCGACCAGCGCATCCGCGATTCGATCGACCGGCTGCTGGCGCGCCAGGGCTCGAACGGCGCCTTCGGGCTATGGTCGGCGGGCGGCGATGACGTATGGCTCGACTCCTACGTCACCGACTTCCTGACCCGCGCGCGCGAACGCGGCTTCGCGGTGCCGGACACCGCGTTCAAGCTTGCGCTCGATCGGCTGCGCAACTTCGTCGCCAATGCGCCGGACCCGTCGAAGGACGGCGGGCGCAATCTCGCCTATGCGCTCTATGTGCTGGCGCGCAACGGCACCGCCCCGGTCGGCGATCTCCGTTACTTCGCCGACACCAAGCTCGACGCGATCGCAACCCCGATCGCCAAGGCGCAGATCGCGGCGGCGCTGGGCATGCTCGGCGACCGCGTGCGCGCCGAGCGCGTCTACGCGGCGGCGCTCGCCTCGATCGCGCCGCAACCGGTGCTCGACTACGGCCGCAGCGACTACGGCTCGGCGCTGCGCGATGCCGCGGCGCTGGTCACGCTGGCCTCGGAAGGCGGCGCGCCGGCTCCGACCATCACCGCCGCGGTCCAGCGCGTCGAGGCCGCGCGCAACCTCACGCCCTACACCTCGACGCAGGAGAACGCCTGGATGGTGCTCGCCGCCCGCACGCTCGCCAAGGACGCGCAGGCGGTCGCGTTGACGGTGGCGACGGGGGGCCAGGCCGGCAGCGAAGCGACCCAAGGTGCGTTCAACCGCAATTACCGGCACGGCGATCTTCCGGGTCGCGGCGTGACCGTCACCAATACCGGCGACAACACCGTGCAGGCGGTGGTCACGGTGACCGGCGCGCCGCTGGTGCCCGAGCCGGCCGCCGACAGGGGCTTCAAGATCGAGCGCAAGTACTACACGCTCGCCGGCAAGCCCGCCGATCCGACCAAGGCCAAGCAGAACGAGCGCTTCGCCGTGGTCCTCAAGATGACCGAGCCGCAGCCGCAGTTCGGACGGATCATCGTTGCCGACTATCTGCCGGCCGGCTTCGAGATCGACAATCCGCGGCTGGTCTCCTCGGGCGACACCGGCACGCTCGCCTGGATCGAGGACGCGCAGGAACCGGTGAACGCCGAGTTCCGCGACGACCGCTTCAGCGCGGCGTTCGAGCGCAAAGCCGGTGATCCGTCGGTGTTCACGGTCGCCTATGTGGTGCGCGCGGTCTCGCCCGGCCGCTACGTGCACCCGCAGGCCTATGTGGAGGACATGTACCGGCCCGACCGCTTCGGCCGCACCGCCACGGGCACGATCGAGGTCACGGCGGCGAAATGACGTCCTGCGATGAGTGACAGCGCCGACTTTGTCCCACCCGCTCTCTCCCTTCCTCCGAATGGGGGAGGGAAGCGACCGAGATGGCGGCGGTGGCTGCGCGTGAACCTGCTCGCCGCAACGCTCGCCACCGTCGCCGTTCTGTCCGCAGGCGTATGCTGGCTCGTCGCGCTCGGCCCGGCGCCGCTTGGGAAGGGGCTCGCGTTCTCGACGCTGGTGGTCGATCGCGACGGCAAGCTGCTGCGGCCCTACACCACGCTGGACGGCCGCTGGCGGCTGCCGGCCACGCGCGAGAACGTCGATCCGCGCTTCTTGGCATTGTTGCTCGCCTACGAGGACAAGCGATTCAACTCCCACCACGGCGTCGATCCGCTCGCGCTCGGCCGCGCCTTCTCGCAGTTGCTCGGCAACGGCCGCATCGTCTCCGGCGCCTCCACGCTCACCATGCAGGTGGCGCGGCTGCTCGAGCCGCGTGCGGAGCGGACCTTCATGGCCAAGCTGCGCCAGATGGTGCGCGCGATCGAGATCGAGCAAAGACTGAGCAAGGACGAGATCCTCGCGCTCTATCTCAGCCTCGCGCCCTATGGCGGCAATCTCGAAGGCGTGCGCGCCGCCTCGCTCGCCTATTTCGGCAAGGAGCCGCGCCGCTTGACGCTGGGCGAGGCGGCCTTGCTGGTGGCGCTGCCGCAATCGCCGGAGCAGCGCCGCCCCGACCGCTCGATCGACGCCGCGCGCAACGCCCGCGACCGCGTGCTCGAGCGCGTCGCCGCCGCCGGCGTGGTGCCCTTGGACGAGGTCGAGCGGGCAAAGCACGAGCCGGTGCCGGACGGACGCAAGCCGATGCCGATGCTCGCGCCGCACGCCGCCGACGCGGTGGTCGCGGCCGTCCCCGACCGCAGCCTCCATCGCCTTACCATCGAAGCCGCGCTGCAGAAGGCTCTCGAAGAGTTGGCCCGCGACCGCGCCCGTGCGCTCGGGCCCGACGTCTCGGTTGCGATCCTCGCGGTCGATCATGCGACCGGCGAGGTGCACGCGCGCGTCGCCTCGGCGGATTATTTCGACACCCACCGCGCCGGCCAGGTCGACATGACCTTGGCGATGCGCTCGCCGGGCTCGACGCTCAAGCCGTTCATCTATGGGCTCGGCTTCGAGGACGGCCTGATCCACCCCGAATCGCTGGTCGAGGATCGCGCCGTGCGCTACGGCGGCTACGCGCCGGAGAATTTCGATCTCACCTTCCAGGGCACGGTGACGGTCCGCCGCGCCTTGCAGTTGTCGTTGAACGTGCCGGCGGTCGCGGTGCTGGACAAGGTCGGCGCCAGCCGCTTCACCGCGCGGCTGGCGCAGGCGGGCGGAGCGCTGGTGCTGCCCAAGGGCGAGGTGCCGAGGCTCGCCATGGGGCTCGGGGGCGTCGGCGTCAGCCTCACCGATCTCGTCACCCTCTACGCGGGCCTCGCGCGGCTCGGCACCTCGGTGCCGCTGACCGAGCGCATCGCGGACGGCGCGGAGGCGCCGGTGGCGCAGCGGCTGCTCGACCCGGTCGCCGCCTGGTATGTCGGCAATATCCTCATCGGCACGCCGCCGCCCGACAACGCCGCCGGCGGCCGCATCGCCTACAAGACCGGCACCTCCTACGGATACCGCGATGCCTGGTCGGTCGGCTTCGACGGCAAGCGCACGATCGGCGTATGGGTCGGCCGCCCCGATGGCGCGCCGGTGCCGGGGCTCGTCGGCCGCGTGGCCGCGGCGCCGATCCTATTCGACGCCTTCGCGCGCACCGGCAAGCTGCCGTCGGCGCTGCCGGCCGCGCCCAAAGGCGTGCTGGTCGCCGCGACCGGCAAATTGCCGCCGCCGCTGCAGCGCTTCCGCCCGGGAGTACTGGCGGGCGAGGGCGCCGAGCCGCAGCTTCGCATCATGTTCCCGCCCAACGGCGCCCGGCTCGAGCTTGCCGGCGACGCCGGCGGCAAACTCGGTCCGATCGCGCTCAAGGTCACCGGCGGCGTCGGACCGTTGACCGTGCTGGTCAACGGCCAGCCCCTCGCGGCCTCGCCCGGCCGCCGCACGCTGTTCTTCGAGCCCGAAGGTCCGGGCTTCGTGCGCCTCACTGTGATGGATGCGAACGGCGCAACCGACAGCGTCATGGTGCGGCTGCAGTAGAGGCGGGCTCGAGCTTCAATTGCCTCATTCCGTTCGGTCGCGTTGCCGCCCGGCTCTGCGGATTTTTTGTAGCTACAAAAATGTTGACGCCACTATTTTTTGACACTACATGAATTCGTGACCACATGGGACGAAGCGAAGCGCCGCCGCAATCTCGCGAAGCACGGCGTGGATTTTGCGATCGCCGAGCGGTTCGACTTCGTAACGGCGATCGTCGAAAAGGATGATACTGAGGCATATGGCGAGCAGCGCCAAATCGCGACCGGCCGGATTGACGATACGCTTTATGTCTACGTCTACACGCTGCGCGGCGATGAGGACCACGCGATCAGCCTGCGCAAAGCGAGACCGAAGGAACGACGCCGCTATGCGGAAAAAATCTGAACTGTTGACTGCGAAGGACAAGAAAGAAATCACGCGGCGCCGCGCTCAAGCGCGCGTCTGGGCTCGGCGATTTCTTGACGAGCGGACCGATGACGAAGATGCTGCCCTGATTGCGGCTGCCGAAGCTGATCCCGATAATCCGCCACTATCCGACGAACAATGGCGCCGCATGCGTCCCGCACACGAAGTTAGTCCGCAACTTGTCGCGCGGCAGCTGCGTCGCGAGCGTGGTCGGCCGAAATCTGACACGACGAAACAGCAAATCACGTTGCGTATCGACCGCGACGTTCTCGAGAAATTCCGCTCGACTGGCGACGGCTGGCAGCGCCGGATCAACGACGCGTTGCGCAAGGCCGCGAAGGTGTAGTCGCAGCGTAGCGTACTATGTCGATCGCGGTGCTTGCCGTTCGCTATCAGCTCTTCTGCAGTTCTTTCACAGTCGAGACTATTTCTTTAATGTCCGTCTGACACTTAGGCAGGAACGGGGCCATGGCGGTCACGACCGGCGGCGGGCGAGGCCAGATCGCTGCCGCGCTGAATCTCAAGGCGATCGTCGACTTCGCCACCGGCTCGCACCGGCGCGCCGTTGCGGTGCTGCTGGTTGCCGCGCTGTTGAGCTTTCTCCCCGGCTTTTTCGCGATCCCGCCGATCGATCGCGACGAGGCGCGCTTCGCCCAGGCCACCAAGCAGATGGTCGAGAGCGGCGACTATATCGACATCCGCTTCCAGGACGAGGTGCGCTACAAGAAGCCGGTCGGCATCTACTGGCTGCAGGCCGGTGTTGTGAAGGCTGCGAGCGCGCTCGGATTTCCGCGGGCGCTCACCACCATCTGGCTCTATCGGATTCCCTCGCTGGTCGGCGCCGTCGGCGCGGTGTTGCTGACCTATTGGACGGCGCTCGCCTTCGTCTCCCGGCGCGCCGCCGTGCTCGCGGGCTTGATGATGGCGAGTTCGATTCTGCTCGGTATCGAGCGGTTGATCGCCAAGACCGATGCCATGCTGCTGTTGACCGTGGTCGCCGCCATGGGTGCGCTGGCGCGCGCTTATCTCTCCGAGCAGCGCGAGCGGCTCGACGCGGCTTCCGCCTGGAAGGTCGCGGTGGTGTTCTGGACCGCGCTCGCCGCCGGGGTCCTGCTCAAGGGCCCGCTGATCGTGATGATCGCCGGTCTCACCGCAATCACGCTGCTCATCGTCGACCGCTCGATGCGTTGGCTGCTCGTGCTCAAGCCCATTGCCGGCGTCGTCTGGTTCGCGCTGCTGGTGCTGCCCTGGTTCCTCGCAATCTTGGCCCGCGCTGGCGACGCCTTCTTTGCCGAGTCGGTGGGACAAGACCTGCTCAGCAAGGTGGTGAGCGGCCAGGAATCCCACGGCGCGCCGCCGGGCTATTATTTCGCGCTGTTCTGGCTGACCTTCTGGCCGGCTGCGACGCTGGCGGCGCTCGCCGCGCCGGCGGTGTGGTCGGCGCGGCGTGAGCCTGGCACCAAGTTCCTGTTGGCTTGGCTGGTGCCGTCGTGGATCGTGTTCGAGATTGTGGTGACTAAGCTGCCCCATTACGTGCTGCCGCTCTATCCGGCGATCGCGATCCTGATCGCCGGGATCGTCGATGCGCGCCTGTTGTCGCGTGCGCCGCGGCTCGCCGCGGGAACGGTCTGGTGGTTCGTGGTCGCGGTGCTGGTCGGCCTTGCGGCCATCGTCGCGCCGATCATGATTGCCCGGCAGTTCGGGCTGTTGGCCTGGCCGGTAATCGGCGTGGCAGCGGTCCTGGGCTTTCTCGCGTGGCGCCTCTATGAGACGGACGGCGCCGAGCAGTCGCTGTTGCGCGCGGTCGTAGCCGCGATCCTGATCGCGATTGCGACTTTCAGCTTGATCGTGCCGTCGCTCGGCCAATTGTTCCCGAGCGTGACGCTCGCGCGCATCCTGCGCGACAGCGGATGCGCGCATCCGGTTGCGGCCGCGGCCGGTTATCAGGAGCCGAGCCTCGTTTTCCTCGCCGGCACGTCGACCCGTCTCACCGACGCCGCCGGCGCCGCTGAATTCCTGCGCGGCGGAGACTGCCGTTTCGCCTTCGTCGAAGCACGCCAGGAGAGAAGCTTCGCCCAGCGCGCCGAAGCCATCGGGTTGCGCTACGCGCGCGGTCCGCGCGTCGACGCGATCAATCTGAGCACCGGATCGACGGTCACGATCGCGGTCTACCGATCGGGAAGCCCGTCATGAGCGTCGCCGGCGGACTCAAGCAACCGGTGGCTGCGCCCGCGACGCCGTGGCCGCAATGGGTGCGCGCCAATGTGATGCAATGGTTTGCGCTTATTGGACGGCCCGCGCGCGTCAAGGCGGCCGCGACCTTGCCCTGGCGCGCTCCGCTTCGCCTCGCCATCGGTGCCGTCATCGTGGCGGTGCTGATTGCCGCAACGATGGTTGCATTCGATGCCTGGGCGATCGGGGAGGCGCAGCGCCTGCCGTTGTGGCTGACGACCGTGTTCGAGGAGTTGACCGATTTCGGCAAATCCGGCTGGTTCCTGGTGCCGACCGGCGTCGCTTTGCTGGCACTCGCGGCGCTCGCTTCGCCTGCGCTGCCGCGGACGTCCCGGCTCGTACTGGCGGCTCTCTCGGTGCGGATCGGCTTCGTGTTTCTGGCGATCGGCCTGCCGGGCCTGGCCGTCACCATCGTGAAGCGCCTGATCGGGCGCGCGCGTCCTCTCGTCGGCGCCAGCGACGATCCATTTTACTATTTGCCGTTCGGCTGGGACGTCGAATTTGCGAGCTTGCCGTCCGGACATGCCACCACCGCATTCGGTGCGGCGATCGCGATCGGGGCGTTGTGGCCGCGGCTGCGGCCGCTCATGTGGACCTATGCGGTCCTCATTGCGGTGAGCCGGGTCGTGCTCACGGCCCACCATCCGAGCGATGTGCTGGCCGGCGCCGTCTTCGGCATCGTCGGCGCGCTCTTGGTTCGCGATTGGTTCGCGGCACGCCGGCTGGGCTTCGTGCTGGGCGCCGACGGCCGTGCTCAGGCGCTGCCGGGGCCGTCATTCGCGCGCATCAAAAGGGTTGCCCGGCAGCTTGTCGCCCCATAAGAAGCTCGCGCCGTTCAATCAGGCGAGCGGCCGCTAACGGCAATATCGAATCATGAGCGAAATGCGCGAGAGCGAGGCCCGGCCGGCCGTCTCGGTCGTCGTTCCGGTCCGGAACGAGGCCGGCAATATTGCGCCGCTCATCGCCGAGATTGCTGGCGCGCTCGGCAAAAGCCTCGTCTTCGAGGTCATCTACGTCAACGACGGCTCGACCGACCGCACCGACTCCGAATTGACGCTGCTGATGGCGAGCCGCCCGTGGCTGCGCCAGATCACGCATCAGACGTCTTGCGGACAGTCGGCGGCGGTGCGCACTGGCGTCTCCTATGCCCGGGCGCCGGTCGTGGTCACGCTCGACGGCGACGGGCAGAACGACCCGGCCTTCATTCCGGCGCTGCTCAAGGCGCTGGCGGCGGGCGCGCCGCGCGTCGGCCTCGTCGCCGGCCAGCGTGTCGGGCGCAAGGCCACCGGCTTCAAGAAATTCCAGTCGCGCACGGCCAACGCTGTGCGTGGCGCGGTGCTACGCGACGGCAGCCGCGACACCGGCTGCGGGCTCAAGGCGTTCCGCCGCGATCTGTTTCTGGCGCTGCCCTATTTCGATGGGCTGCACCGGTTTCTGCCGGCGCTGGTCCGGCGCGAAGGCTTCGAGATCGGTTACGTGGACGTGGTCGATCGGCCGCGCCGCGCCGGCATATCGAATTACGGCATGTGGGACCGGCTGTGGGTCGGAATTCTCGACCTCTTCGGCGTGTGGTGGCTGATCCGCCGCCGCCAGCGCGTGCCCGACGTTTTGGAGGTGAAGCGCAATGCTGATTGATCTCTCGAATGCGGTCGGCAGCTACCTTCACGAAGTCTTCGTGGCCAAGTTCCAATGGTGGGTGCTGCTCGGCTATCTGGCGCAAATCATGTTCACGATGCGCTTCGTGGTGCAGTGGATCGCCTCCGAGCGCGCCGGCAAGATGGTGATGCCGATCGCGTTCTGGTTTTTTTCGATCGGCGGCGGCCTGTTGCTGTTCGGCTATGCACTCTACATCCGCGACCCGGTTTTCATCCTCGGCCAGGGATTCGGCGTCTTCGTCTATATGCGCAATCTCTATTTCGAGCTGCGCGACCGCCGACGCATGACGCCGGCGGTGTAGCTTCACCGCGCCGCCGCAAGCGCCGCAAAGCCGCGTTCGAGATCGCCGATCAGGTCGTCCACGTCCTCGAGCCCGATGTGGAGGCGCACCGTCGGCCCGCCCGGCGCCCAGGCGGTCGCGGTGCGGACGCTGGTGCAGTCGAACGGAATCGCGAGGCTCTCGTAGCCGCCCCACGACGCGCCGATGCCGAACAGGGAAAGCTCGTTGAGGAATGCGTTCACCGCCGTTTGCGCAACCGGCTTGAACACGAAGCTGAACAGGCCGCTGGCGCCGGAAAAGTCGCGTCGCCAAATGGCGTGGCCGGGATGGCTTTCGAGCGCCGGATGCAGCACGCGCGCGATCTCGGGCCGCCCCGCGAGCCAGCGTGCGACCCTCAGGCCGGCCTGGTAGTGATGCGCGAGCCGCACGCCCATGGTGCGCAACCCGCGATGGCCGAGATAGATGTCGTCGGGACCGACGCAGAGCCCGAGCAAGTGCACGGTATCGGCGAGCCGCGGCCAGGTCGCCTTGTTGGCCGACACGGTGCCGAGCATCACGTCGGAATGGCCGCCGATATATTTGGTGCCGGCCTGGATCGAAAGGTCGACGCCTTTGTCGAAGGCACGGAAATAGAGCGGGCTCGCCCAGGTATTGTCCATGAGCACCACCGCGCCCTTGGCGTGGGCGGCTGCCGCGATCGCCGGCACGTCCTGGATCTCGAACGACAGCGAGCCCGGCGTCTCCACGAACACCGCGCGGGTGTTCGGCTGCATCAGCGCGGAAATGCCGGCGCCGATCAGCGGGTCATAATAGGTGGTGGCGATGCCGTAGCGCGTGAGCACGCCGTCGCAGAATTTCCGCGTCGGCTGATAGACGCTGTCGGTAACGAGCACGTGATCGCCGGCGTTGAGCACCGACAGCAGCGCGGTCGAGATCGCCGCGAGTCCGGAGGGCAGGAGCGCAACGCCGGCGCAATCGGGGCCTTCGAGCTCGCGCAGCGCATCCGCAAGCGCCTCCGACGTGGGGGTGCCCCGCCGCCCGTAGAGATAGCGGGCGCGGCGGGCGAGAAAATCCTCCGCCGTTGGATAGAGCACCGTCGAGGCGTGATAGACCGGCGGATTGACGAAGCCGTGATAGGCGGCAGGGTCGCGACCGCCCACCACCAGGCGCGTCGAAGGCTTGAGCTGCGGGTGCGAGGGGTCGGCTTCGGTCTTTTTTGTCATGGTTTGGTTCCTGCACCACGCGAACCTGCGCGTCCAAGTCTTGCGAAAGTCGGCGATAACCGACTTGCGCGCAAGGGTCATGGCGTCAGGCGGTGCAAGCGTCAACCCCTTGACCCCGATGCCCGATCGTTCTGAGATACCGGCGAGACCACGATGGGCCGGCGTGTGGGCTCTTGCTGGGCGAATGACGGCGCGCGGGGCCATCGAGCCTGGGGGCGCGGCATTCCAAAAAAACGCAACGAGAATTCACCCAAGGTAGGTCAACCCGAGACAAAGGCTGTCCCATGAAACGCAAGATTTTTGTGCTTGGCGTGGCTTTCGCGCTCGGCTTTGCGGTTGCGCCGGCATCCGCCCAGACGCTCAAGACCGTGAAGGACCGGGGCTCGCTTTTGTGCGGCGTCAGCCAGGGGCTTCCCGGGTTTTCGAACCCCGACGACAAGGGCAATTGGACCGGTCTCGACGTCGAATTTTGCCGCGCGATCGCGGCGGCGATCTTCAACGATGCGACCAAGGTCAAGTTCGTTCCGCTCTCGGCCAAGGACCGCTTCACTGCGCTGCAATCGAGCGCGATCGACGTGCTCTCGCGCAACTCGACCTGGACCTCCTCCCGCGACACCTCGCTCGGTCTCAATTTCGCGGCGGTCAATTATTACGATGGCCAGGGATTCATGGTGCGCAAGGCGCTCAAGGTCAATTCGGCACTCGAGCTCAACGGCGCTTCGGTCTGCACGCAGACCGGCACCACGACCGAGCTCAATCTGGCCGACTACTTCCGCGCCAACAACATGAAATACGAGGTCATCGCGTTCGCGACCGCGGACGAGACCGTCAAGGCCTATGACGGTGGACGCTGCGACGTGTTCACGACCGACGTCTCGCAGCTCTATGCCGAGCGGCTCAAGCTCACCAACACCAACGACCACGTCATCCTGCCGGAGATCATCTCCAAGGAGCCGCTCGGCCCGGTGGTGCGCCACGGCGACGACCAGTGGTTCGACATCGTCAAATGGGTCCATTTCGCGATGATCAACGCCGAGGAGCTCGGCGTGTCCTCGAAGAATATCGACGAGGCGCTGAAGTCGACCCAGCCCGAGATCAGGCGGCTCGTCGGCACCGAAGGCGCCTATGGCGAGCAACTCGGCCTGACCAAGGACTGGGTGGTGCGTATCGTCAAGCAGGTGGGCAATTACGGTGAGAGCTTCGAGCGCAATGTCGGGACGAGCTCGAAGCTCGGCATCAGTCGCGGTCTCAATCGGCTATGGACCAAGGGCGGCATCCAATACGCGCCGCCGATCCGCTGAACTCTGAACCGTCATGCCCCGCCCCCGATCGAGTCGGGGGCAAGGTCCAGCGGGGCATCCAGTAAACGGCATCCCTTGAGCCCTGTCTCATGGCTCGTGACTACTGGATCGTCCGCCTTCGTGGCCGATGACAACAACAAGGATAGACCCGTCACGTGGCGAGTGATGTCCAACACGCTCCGACGCCGCCGCGGGTCGTCTTCTACAACAACCCGAAAATCCGCGCATTTTTCTATCAGCTCGTCCTGCTGGCGGTGGTGCTGTGGTTCGGTTACGAATTCGCGCTCAACGCCAAGGCCAATCTCGAGGCGCAAAAGATCGCGAGCGGCTTCGACTTTCTCGACACCACCGCGGGCTTCGGCGTAAACCAGTCGCTGATCACATATAACGAGACGGATACTTACCGGCGGGTGTTCTTCGTCGGCCTGCTCAACACGCTGCTCGTCGCCGGCATCGGCATCGTGCTCGCCACGATCGTGGGCTTCGTGATCGGAATTGCGCGGCTCTCGCCCAATTGGCTGCTGGCGCGGCTTGCCGGCGGCTATGTGGAGCTGATCCGCAACCTGCCGCTCCTGTTCCAGATTCTGTTCTGGTATCTTGCCGTGCTCGGCACGCTGCCGGGACCCCGCCAAAGTCTTTCGATCTTCGGTGAGATCTTCATCAACAACCGCGGCATCATCGTGCCGCGGCCGATCTTCGGCGCCGGGACGGAATTGGTCCTGGCGGCGTTCCTGCTCGCGATCCTGGCGTCGCTCGGGCTTCGTTCCTGGGCGATCCGCCGTCAAAGCAGGACCGGCGAGCAGTTTCCGCTGCTCTGGACCGCGCTCGGCATGACGATCGGGGCGCCATTTGTCGTCCTCCTCGCGCTCGGTTTTCCGATCGGCTTCGAGCAGCCCCAGTTGCGCGGCTTCAACTTCGTCGGCGGGGTTCGGCTGCTGCCCGAATTCGTGGCGCTTCTGATCGCGCTTACGACCTATACCGCGGCCTTCATCGCCGAGGTCGTGCGGGCCGGGATTCTCGCGGTGTCACGCGGGCAGACCGAGGCGGCGTTGGCGCTCGGGTTGCGGCGGGGGTTGACGCTGCGCCTCATCGTCCTGCCGCAGGCGTTGCGCGTCATCGTGCCGCCGCTGACCAACCAGTATCTCAACCTGACGAAGAATTCCTCGCTGGCGGTCGCCATCGGCTATCCCGATCTGTTTGCGGTCTTCGCCGGTACCACGCTCAACCAGACCGGTCAGGCGATCGAGATCATCGCCATCACCATGGCGGTCTATCTCGTCATCTCGCTCGTCACCAGCGGCCTGATGAACTGGTACAACGCCCATATCCGGGTGGCGGAACGCTGATGGCCGTGGACGCGCAACCTTGCTATGTCCGCCGCGCGCTGGCGGAACCCGAGCCGCCGCCGACCGCGAGTTCGGGCGCGTTCGGATTGATTCAGCAGCGCCTGTTCGACGGTGTGCTCAATTCCGCGCTGACAATCATCAGCCTCGTCGTCATCGCTGCGATCGCGTGGCCGACGGTGAAATTTCTGCTCGTCGATGCGGTCTGGCAGGGATCGAGTCGCGTCGACTGCCTGCCGGAGACGGTGAAGCGCGAGGTCGGCGCCTGCTGGCCGTTCATCGCCGCCAAGTTCCGCCAATTCATGTATGGCTTCTACCCGCAAGACCAGCAATGGCGCGTCAATCTCACCTATGCGCTCGGCATGCTCCTGCTGGTGCCGCTGCTCATCCCGCGCATTCCCTACAAGGGGCTGAACGCGATCCTGTTCTTCGGCGTCTTTCCGGTCGCCGGCTTCTTCCTGCTGGTCGGCGGCGTGCTCGGATTGGAGCATGTCGAGACCCGAGTCTGGGGCGGGCTGCTCGTCACGCTCGTCATCTCGTTCACCGGCATTGTTGGCTCGCTGCCGCTCGGCATCCTGCTCGCGCTCGGGCGGCGCTCCGACCTGCCGATCGTGCGCACGCTCTGCATCGTCTTCATCGAGTTCTGGCGCGGCGTGCCGCTGATCACGGTGCTGTTCTTCGCGACCTATATGCTGCCGCTGTTCCTGCCCGGCAATTGGCGAATCGACGGGCTGCTGCGGGTGTTGATCGGGGTCGTGCTGTTCGCGGCGGCCTATATGGCCGAGGTGGTGCGCGGCGGTCTACAGGCGATCCCGCGGGGTCAGTATGAGGGCGCGATGGCGCTCGGGCTCGGCTATTGGCGCATGATGGGTTTCGTCATCTTGCCGCAGGCGCTCAAGTTCGTCATTCCCGGCATCGTCAATTCGTTCATCGCGCTGTTCAAGGATACAACGCTGGTGCTGATCGTCGCGATCTTCGATCTGCTCGGCCAATTGCGTGCCGCCTTTGCCGACCCGAACTGGGCGACGCCCGTGACACTTTTCACCGGCTTCGCTTTCGCCGGAATGGTCTATTTTCTCGTCAGTTTCGGAATGTCGCGCTATGCGTTGTTCACGGAGCGGCGGCTCAATACCGGCCGACCGAATTGAGCCGGCAGGCCCGGCGGGGTTCATGAGCGAAGTCGATCGAGGAGCAAAGCCACGCGATGGTGCGCCCGACATGCGCACCACGCGGAACCCGGTCGCCGTCGAGATCGTGGGCTTGAGCAAGTGGTTCGGCGAGTTCCACGTGCTGCGCGACGTCGACCTCAAGGTGATGCGCGGAGAACGCATCGTCATCTGCGGACCGTCGGGCAGCGGCAAGTCGACGCTCTTGCGCTGCATTAACCGGATCGAGAGCTGGCAGCGCGGCCGCGTCGTCGTCGACGGCATGGAATTGACCGACGATCTCAAGAAGATCGATGAGGTGAGGCGAGAGGTCGGCATGGTGTTCCAGCAGTTCAACCTGTTTCCTCATCTCACCGTGCTCGAGAACTGCACGCTGGCGCCGATCTGGGTGCGCAAGATGCCGAGGAAGGAAGCCGAGGAGATTGCGCGGCACTATCTCAAACGCGTGCGCATCCCCGAGCAGGCGGACAAATATCCGGCGCAGCTCTCCGGCGGCCAGCAGCAGCGGGTCGCGATCGCGCGGGCGCTTTGCATGCGGCCGAAGATCATGCTGTTCGACGAGGTGACCTCCGCGCTCGACCCGGAGATGGTCAAGGAGGTGCTCGACACCATGGTCGAGCTCGCCAAGGACGGCATGACCATGCTGGTGGTGAGCCACGAGATGGGCTTTGCGCGACAGGTGGCGAACCGGGTGGTGTTCATGGACGCCGGCCAGATCATCGAGGCGAACGAGCCCGAGGCCTTCTTCTCCCACCCGCAACACGAGCGCACCCGGCTGTTTCTCAGCCAGATCTTGCGGTGAGCCGTCGTTGTTCCCTGCTTGCGGGCGAGGGCTACGGAGGCCGGGACAAAAAAATCGTCGGGGTGGCCTGCAACCGTCGACCCGGACCGTCCGTATCTGCGGACGTTGCAACCGCGGGAGGAACCCATGAGCAGCGCCAATATCGCCTTCGTCCAGAGCCTCTATGCCGCCTTCGGCCGCGGCGACATCGCGACCATCATCAACGGGCTCGCCCCCGACGTGGATTGGGGGGTGAACGGCCGCCGCAAGGACTATCCGCTGCTCGGCAACTGGAAAGGCCCGGGCGAGGTGCAGAGGTTCTTCCAGGGCGTCGCGGAGCACGAGGAAGCAACGGATTTCTCGCCGCGGGAATTCTTCGCCGCTGAGGATCGCGTCTGCGTGCTCGGCCACTATGCCTGGAAGATCCGCAAGACCGGCCGCACGGTGGCGAGCGACTGGGTTCACGTGTTCACGATCCGCAATGGCAAGGTCGTCAAGTTTCGCGAGTTCAACGACACCGCGCAATTCGCGGAAGCCTATCGCGGCTGAATAGGCGGGCCCGTCGTCAGCGGGCCAGTGCCCCGCCCGCCTTCCTCCAGGCGTCGATGCCGCCCTGGATGTGGCAGGCCGAGGCAAGGCCTGCGTCCTGCGCGGCCTGCACCGCCATCGCCGAGCGCTCGCCGAAGGCGCAGTAGAAGACGATGCGCTTCCTCGTCGCGCAGGCGAGCTCGTGCAGGATGCCGCCGGGGCGCACATTGGCCGCCAGGTCGGGGTAGGGGGCGTGCAGCGAGCCCGGAATGACGCCGTGCTTCTCGCGCTCGGTCTTCTCGCGCAGGTCCACCAGCGCCACGTCCGGCTGGCCGACCAGGCTCATGGCGGTGGCGGCGCTCACCGCCCAGCCGCGCTGTGCGATCGCCTCCTGCGCAAACCCGACGCGCATATTGGCGGGCACCGCCACGTCCATCATCTTCGGATTGGGCAGATTGAGATTATTCATCAGGTCGACGTACTGGTCGATCGAGGTGACCTGCAGGCGCGGGTTGAACGCCTTCTCCTCGCCGATGGTCGACACCGTCTCGCCCTTGTAGTCGTGGGCGGGGAAGATCATGGTCTCGTCCGGCAGGCGCAGCAGCTTGTTGAAGATCGAGTCGTATTGCGCGCGCGGGTCGCCGTTCTGGAAATCGGTGCGGCCGGTGCCGCGGATCAGCAGCGTGTCGCCGGTGAACACGCGGTCCTGCATCTTGAAACTGTAGGAATCATCCGTGTGTCCCGGCGTGTAGAGCACGTCGAGCGCCATCCCCTCGATGGTGAGCTTGTCGCCTTCCGCCAGCCGCATGGAGACCACGTCGACCTTGCTCATCTCGCCCATCACGGTGATGCAGTGGGTGCGGTCGCGCAGTGCGCCCAGGCCGGTGATGTGGTCGGCGTGCAGGTGGGTGTCGACCGCCTTGACCAGCTTGAGGTCGAGCTCGTTGACGAGTTGGATGTAGCGGTCGACCTTCTCGATCACCGGATCGATGATCAGCGCCTCGCCGCCGCGCCGGCTGGCCAGCAGGTAGGTATAGGTGCCCGACATACTGTCGAAGAGCTGCCGGAAGATCATCACGGTGCCTCACCGCAACGAGGGAATCCGAATCCCTCGAGCCCGCTGCAGGCAATATAAATCTTCTGCTACCTGGCCAAAAGGGCGGCAAAGTGTCGGTCCCCCGCAAATCATGCATCTTCCGCCGAGAGCGGGCTGCGAAGATTCCGGCCGCGGGGGTGGCTGCTGGCGGTGACCGCCGTTGCCCAACGCCTTGTGCAGTGCGCCAATGTCGCCGGCACAAACGATTGGTGCGGCAGCTCGGGACATCGCGCTCCCGCAGGGAGCGAGCGCCTATTCCTCGTAGATCATCTTCCGCGTCATTCCGCCGTCGACCACGAAATTGGCGCCGGTGACGAAGCCCGCACGCTCGCCATCGAGCAGGAAGGCGACGATCTCGGCGATATCTTGCGGCCGGCCCACACGGCCGGCGGGATGCTGCAGGTGGTCTTTGCGCCGGAGCTTCTGTTCGTCGTCGCGCCGCACCACGATCCAGCCGGGGCTCACGCAATTGACCCGCACATCCGGGCCGAGGCTGATCGCGAGCGCGTGCGTGAGCGCCACCAGCCCGCCCTTGGAGGCGGAATAGGATTCGGTGTTCGGCTCCGACATCAGCGCGCGGGTCGAGGCGATGGTGACGATGGCGCCGCCCGATGCGCGCAGCGCCTTCTCGGCGGCGCGCGCGAACAGGTACGCCGCGGTCAGGTTGGTGTCCAAGACTTTGTGCCAGTCGGCGAGCGTGAGCGCCCGAAGCGGCTTCCTCACCATGATGCCGGCATTGGAGACGAGCGCGTCGAGCCGGCCGAATTTTTCCGTGACCGCCTTGACCGCGCGCCGCGCGGTCGCTTCGTCGGCGACGTCGCCCTCGATCAGGGCGACGCGGCGGCTCTGGCTTGCATAGCTGCGTTTCAATCCCGAGCCGGGGAGGTCGACGACGCCCACGCGAAAACCATCGTCCAACAGCCGTTGCGCGATCGCCCGCCCGATGCCGCGGGCGGCTCCGGTGACCAGCGCCGCCGGAGCTTTGGGGCGTGCCATGGATCAGGCTTTCGGCTTGGGCTCGATCGGCAGATCGTTCCGCGCCCCCCATTCCGACCATGAACCGTCGTAAAGAGCTTTCGGTTCCTTCCCCAACGCATCGAGCGCGAGCCACAAGGTGGCGGCCGAGACACCGGAGCCGCAGCTGGTGATGACCGGCTTGTCGAGGTCGACGCCGCCGGCGGCGAAGGCCTGCTCGAGCCGCGCAGGCGGGGCGAGCGTGTCGTTTTCGACCAAAGCGGTCGAGGGCACGTTGAAGGCGCCCGGCATGTGCCCCGAGCGCACGCCCGGCCGCGGCTCGGCTGCCTCGCCACGAAAACGGTCGGCGGGGCGCGCATCGACCACTTGGGCGCTGTTGTCGGCCAACGCCGCCTGCACGGTCGCGAGCGAGGCGACCACGTCGCGCGGCCTGCGCGCCTTGAACGTGCGCGGCGCGCGCCTGACCGCGCCTTGCTCGAGCGGGCGGCCCTGCGCCTTCCATCGCGGCAATCCGCCGTCGAGGATGAACACCTTCTCGGCGCCGAACAGGCGGAACGTCCACCACACCCGCGGCGCCGAGAACATGCCGGCGCCGTCGTAGACGACGATGGTGTCGGTCTCCGCGATGCCGAGCGCGCCGACCTCGCGCGCGAACTGCTCGGCGCTCGGCAGCATATGCGGTAGCGGGTTGGAATGGTCGGCGATCGCGTCGATGTCGAAGCGCACCGCGCCGGGGATGTGGCCGGCGAGGTATTCGGTCGCGGCGTCCCGCTTCATGGCCGGCAAATAGAACGAACCGTCGACCACGACGGTGTCGGGAGCGCCGAGGCGCGTGGCGAGCCAGTCGGTGCTCACCAGCCAGCGGGAGGAAGGGCTTTCATTCGGCATGACCAATGCTCGCTTGGGTGGAACGGCGCGCAGCTCAGCATCGGCCAGCCACGGCGCAGGTGCAAGGAGTGGCGTCGTGATCGGCCATGGCCGCTAGGCGAAGGCAATGCGCACGCGCCGGTTCTGCTTGCCCTTCTTCTCGATCTGGGTCACCCGCACGTCGCCGATCTCGTCGGTCCTGCACACATGGGTGCCGCCGCACGGCTGCAGGTCGTAGCCCACGATCTCGATCAGCCGCACCCGGCCGTTGCCCATCGGCGGCTTCACCGACATGGTCTTGACCAGGCCGGGCTTGGCCTCGAGCTCCTCGTCGGTGATCCAGCGCGATGTGACCTCGGCGCCCGCCGCGATCATCTTGGCGAGCTTCTTGGTGATTTCGTCCTTGTCGAGGCCGGCCTCGGGAATGTCGAAGTCGAGCCGCCCATCGGTGTCGCCGACCGAGCCGCCGGTGACCGGATAGGGCAGGACCGCGGAAAGCAGATGCAGGGCGGTGTGCATGCGCATGCGGGCATAGCGCAGCTCCCAGTCGATCATCGCATGCACCGGCTCGCCGAGCTTGAGCCGAGGTCCGGTGGTTGCCGCCGGCAGATGTGCGATCTCGGTCTTCCCGGCATCGATGAAGCTCGCGCCCTCGATCAGGATCGCGTCGCCGGTCGCGGTGGTGAGCACGCCGCGGTCGCCGGGCTGGCCGCCGGAGGCCGCATAGAACACGGTGCGGTCGAGGACGATGCCGCCCGCATCGGTGAGGCCGACGACGGTGGCGCTGCATTCCTTCAGATAGGCGTCCTCGCGAAACAGGCAGTCGGTGGGCATGGTCTTCAAACGTTTCAAATCAAAACGACGGGGTCAGACTTTTTCGTACGGCACTTTCACGCTTGATCGCCGTTCGAGCCATTCCGGAACCGGCAACCGCTTCGAGCGCAGGAACTGCGGATCGAACAGCTTCGACTGATAGCGCGTGCCATAGTCCGCAAGAATAGTGACGATGGTGTGGCCCGGGCCCATGTCCTTGGCAAGGCGTATTGCGCCCGCCACGTTGATACCGGTCGAGCCGCCCATGCACAGGCCCTCGTGCTCGAGCAGGTCGAAGATGATCGGCACCGCTTCCTCGTCCGGGACCAAATACGGGTTGTCGACCTTGATGTCCTCGATGAGAGCGGTCACGCGCCCGAGCCCGATGCCTTCGGTGATGGAGCCGCCTTCCGAGGCCTTGGCTTGTCCATGCGCAAACAGGTTGTACATTGCCGCGCCCTTCGGATCGGCGACGCCGATGACGATGCCCGGCTTCTTCTCGCGCAGATAGGTCGACACGCCGGCGATGGTGCCGCCGGTGCCGATGGCGCAGATGAAGCCGTCCACCTTGCCGTCGGTCTGTTGCCAGATTTCGGGGCCGGTCGAGACGTAGTGCGCCTTGCGGTTGTCCAGATTGTTCCACTGATCGGCGTAGAGGACGCCGTTGGGCTCGCTTTTGCGCAGCTCATCCGCCAGACGCCTGCCGATATGCTGATAATTGTTCGGATTGCTGTAGGGAACCGCCGGCACCTCCACCAGCTCGGCACCGCACAGGCGCAGCATGTCCTTTTTTTCCTGACTCTGGGTCTCAGGGATGACGATCAGCGTGCGGTAGCCGCGGGCATTGGCAACGAGCGCGAGCCCGATGCCGGTGTTGCCGGCGGTGCTCTCGACCACCAGCCCGCCGGACTTGATCTCGCCGCGCTTTTCCGCCTCCAGGATCATCTGGCGCGCGGCGCGGTCCTTCACCGACTGGCCGGGATTCATGAACTCGGCCTTGCCCAGGATGGTGCAGCCGGTCGCCGCCGAGGCGCGCTTGAGCGCGATCAGCGGCGTGTTGCCGATGGCTCCGACAATTCCGTCGCTGACCTGCATCGCCGCCTGATCCGGGTTCGGGAAGGGCGGCCGAACCTAGATAACCATTTTACATCCGACAAGGTCGGTTTGCCCCGCCAGCTCTCGTGCCGGGCGGTCTTTTTGGGTTTGCAAGGTGTTGATTCCACCGCATCTTTGTCGGGGACGCCCGCATCATTGACGACGAATTTATTTCAAATGCGCCGAAATCGCGAAAGGTTGTCGAAACCATGCCGGTGGTTTCGGTTCCGCTACTCACGGGCATTCACCTATTTTTTGCCGCCATAACGGTACCTCATCGGTGATGGGCACTTCAGTGGCGTGGGGTTTCACGCAGTATTTCTTGGTGGCGGACCGATGAATCTCGACGTCAACACCCTTTTCCTGGTGACGATCTACGTCGAGGCAATTCTCGGACTGCTGCTGCTGTTCGCGTGGATCCAAAACACGCAAATTCGCGCGGTCGCCTGGTGGGGCTGCGCGCATCTGGTGCGGGCCAGTTCGGTCGTGCTCTTCGGTCTGTACGGGTCGGTGTCTCAGGCGATCTCGATCGACCTCGCCAATGCGCTCTTGTTTCTGAGCTTCGCCGTCACCTGGACCGGTGCGCGCGTCTTCGACGGCCGGCCGCCGCTGCCGGTGTATATCGTCGCCGGGCCGGTGGTGTGGCTCGTCATCTGCCACCTGCCCAGCTTTGCCGGCGATCTCGACCTGCGCTTCCTGCTCGCTTCCGGCATCATCACGACCTACACCTGGCTCACGGCCTACGAGTTCTGGCGCGGGCGCAGCGAGCCCTTGGTGTCGCGCTGGCCGGCGATCTTCATGCTGTTCGCGCACGGCTCGTTGTTCCTGCTGCGCACGCCGCTGTTCGCCATGGTGCCGTGGGCGTCCACCAATCAAATGTTCGAGAGCGTGTGGCTCACGGTGCTGAGCTTCGAGGCGCTCCTGTTCACCATCGCGATCGCCTTCATCCTGCTCGCGATGGCGAAGGAACGGACCGAATATCGGCATCGGACCGCCGCGATGATCGATCCGCTCACCGGCATCGCCAACCGCCGCTCCTTCCTCCAGGACGGCACCGAGCTGATGAAGCGCCACAACGTCAGTCCGTGTCCTACCGGCGTGCTGTTGATCGATCTCGATCACTTCAAGTCGATCAACGACCGGTTCGGCCATGCGATCGGCGATCGCGTGCTGCAAGTATTCGCTGACACGGCGAAGGCGAACGTGAGATCGTCCGACCTCATCGGCCGGCTCGGCGGCGAGGAGTTCGCGGCGGTGCTCTACAACGTGAGCCGGGAGAAGGCGGTGGCGCTGGCGGAACGCATCCGCTCCGCGTTCGCGGAGGCGGCAAGCGACGTCGACGGTCGGCCGGTCGCTGCCACGGTCAGCATCGGCATCGTGCTCACGCAGGATGCGACATTCGACGTCCCGGCGCTGCTCGTGCAGGCCGATCAAGCCCTGTACTTTGCAAAAGAGCGCGGACGCAATCGCGTTGAAGTGGCCACGCTCGATCTCGTGCTCGGTCGCAAGGACGCCGCGGCGCACATGGTCGGCGCGGTGGCGGCGAAGACCGCCGCCTGAGCCGCTATAAGCCGATCATTTCCGACAGACGACCGCGTCTCCGTCCGCCGCGAGCCGAGATCACTTGGCTTCCTCGACCAGCGTCAGCGTTCCCGGCCCATCGCCAACGATGAGCACCCAGGCTTCCTCGTCCTTGGCGCCGTCCCAGTGCACCTGCTTGCCGAAGTGCGTGACGAAACTGCCGGTTGGCATCGGCACCATGTTTTCCTTATCCACCTTGTTGCCGGTTGCCACCCACCAGGTGCCTTTGACGACGGTTATGAAGCGATCGTTGGGATGAAAATGGGGCTTGCTGAAGTTGCCCGGCTTGAACCGATTGAGCACCACGTAGAATCCGGCCTTGGTCGGATCGCCCTGCAGGACCACCTGGTTCACGCCCGCGGCACCGGTTGGATCGCGCCACTTATATTGATCCGGCAATGTGTAGGTGACGGCGGTCGGATCGATTCCGGTGAATTGGCCTGCGGTCGGCTCGACCGGAGTGTTCGTGCCAGGGCCCTCGCCCACGATTATGAGAAAGGCGTCCTCGGCTTTCGCCCCGTCCCAGTGTATCTGCTTGCCGAAATGGGTCACGAAGGTGCCGGCCGGCAAGGGCACGCTGTGATCGGGATCGAATTTTGTTCCGCTGCCCATCCACCACGTGCCCTTGATGACGGTGATGTAGCGGTCGTTGGGATGGAAGTGCGGGCGGCTGAAATTGTTGCCTGCCTTCCATCGATTGAGGACCACGTAGAAGCCGGGCTTGCTCGGGTCGCCATGGAGGATGACATTATTGACCGGCGCGGCACCCGTTGGATCCCGCCACTTGAACTGCTCCGGCAATTGGTAGACGAGGGCCGCGGAATTGAGTTCGGCCGCATGGCCGGCGTGCGTCAGACCGAAAGCAAGCATCGGCGCGGCAAGCAAGAGACGCCGTAGGCTGGGGTGCGTAGTCATTTTTCCTCCCATGTCGCGATTTTTCGCGTCCCGCCAAGCATATTCCTGTCCCGCAGGCCGGCAAGGGCCATTGCCGCAACGTCGCAGTGATCGGCTTGGGGACATGTGATAGGAGAACAGGTCACGCGCTCAAACGGCTCATTCGGCCCGCTGCCGATCAAGGGAGGAACACAATGCCGCTCATGCGCTGCCTGATCACGGGCGGCCTGCTCACGCTCGCGCTGGGAACGCCGGCGGCCGCGCAGTTTCCGAACAAGCCGATCACCGTCATCGTGCCCTTTGCCGCCGGCGGGCCGACCGACGTGGTCGCCCGCCTGGTCGGTGACCATATGTCGCGCACGCTCGGCCAGACGCTCGTGGTCGAGAACATCGGCGGCGCCGGCGGGACCATAGGCATGACGCGCGCCGCCCAGGCGCGGCCGGACGGCTACACCATCGCGGTGGGCAATATGGGGACGCAGTCGGCGGCGCCCGCGCTTTATCCGAACCTCAAATACGATCCGGCGACGAGCTTCGCGCAGATCGGCATCGTCAACTACACGCCGCAGGCGATCGTGGCCAAGAAGGCGACGGCGGCCGGGAACCTGAAAGAATTCATCGACTACCTCAAGGCCAACCATTCGAAGCTGACCTACGGCCATGCCGGCGTCGGCTCGATCTCGCATGTGTCGGGCCTCGTCTTCAACGCGAAGCTCGGCGTCAAGCCGAGCCTCGTGCCCTATCGCGGCACCGCGCCGGCGATCCAGGACCTCGTCGGCGGGCAGATCGACTACATGGTCGACCAGTCGCTCAATGTCATCCCGCAGATCAAGGCTGGGACCATCAAGGTCTTTGCCATCGCGGCGCCCGAGCGGCTGGCGAGCCTGCCGGACGTGCCGACGACCAGGGAAGCCGGGGACGACTTTATCTTCAGCGCCTGGAACGCGATGGTCGCACCCAAGGGCACGCCGCCCGACATCGTCGGCAAGCTCGCGGACGCGCTCAGCAAGGCGCTCGACGATCCGGCGGTCCAGAAGCGCTACGTCGAGCTCGGCAGCTCGGCTCCCAAAGACGCCGACCGCGGCCCGGCCGGCTTGCAGAAGCTGGTCGAGAGCGAGGTCGCCCGCATCACCCCGGTCATCAAGGCCGCCGGCGTGACGGCGGAGTGAGTGGTGCAAGTCAGCGCATGACGACGGGAACGCTCGAAGTCTCACTGTGGCGCGGCGGCGCACAGGGCCGCTACGAGACCTACCAGGTGCCGCAGCGCGAGAACCAGACCGTGCTCGACGTCGTCACCTGGGTGCAGCGCAACCTCGATGCCACGCTGTCCTATCGCTTCGCCTGCCGCGTCGGCATGTGCGGTTCCTGCGCCATGACGGTCAACGGCAGGCCGCGCTGGACCTGCCGTGCGCACGTCGCCAAGGTGGCGAAGCGCGGCCGGCTCACCATCGGGCCGCTGCAGAACTTGCCCGTCATCAAGGATCTCACGACCGACATGCAGCCGTTCTTCGAGAAGTGGCAGAGGGCGAAGGGCGTGTTCGCGCCGTCGAAGACCAGGGAGCAGCCGCTCGAGCGCATTGCGCCCGACAATTCTGCGCGCCGCGCGGCGGATGCGGCGATCGAGTGCATCAATTGCGGCGTCTGCTATGCCGCCTGCGATACGGTGCGCTGGGACCCGGACTACCTCGGCCCGGCCGCGCTCAACCGCGCCTGGACGCTGGTCAACGATGCGCGCGACGCCGGCAACGCCGAGCGCTTGACCGCGGTCGCCGCCGACGGCGGCTGCCATGCCTGTCACTCGCACCAGTCGTGCCAGGAGCACTGCCCGCTGGCGCTCAACCCGACCGCGTCAATCGCAGGCCTCAAGCGGCGTACGCTGCAGGCCTATCTCAGGGGCGAGATCAAGTCATGAATGTCCGCCTCTACCTCTGGCAGCGGTTGACCGCAGCGATCATGCTGCCGCTGGTGCTCGTGCATCTGGCGGTCATTTTCTACGCGATGCGCAAAGGGCTCTCCGCCGCCGACATCCTCGCGCGCACCCGTGGCAGCATCGCCTGGGCGGCTTTCTACGGCGTGTTCGTCGTTGCCGCCGCCGTGCATGCCCCGATCGGCCTGCGCACCGTGCTGTCCGAGTGGACGCCGCTTGGGACCCGTACCTGCGATCTTGCCGCACTCGCGTTCGGACTCCTTCTCGTCGTGCTTGGCTTGCGGGCGGTAGCTGCGGTCGTGCTGCCATGATGCGGCTCGCCCACCGGGCCAATGCGCTTTGGCTGGCCGCGCTGGTGCACCGCCTCTCGGGGCTCGCGCTGGCGGCCTTCCTGCCATTGCATTTCCTCACTCTCGGGTTGGCGATCCAGGGAGAGGCGCAGCTCGAAGGCTTTCTCAGATGGAGCGATCGCCCGATCGTCAAGCTCTCCGAGACCGTCCTCGTCTTTTTGCTTGTGATCCACATGTTGGGGGGCTTTAGGCTTCTCGTGCTGGAGAACCTCGACTGGCCCGATGGGCAGAAGCGGCTCGCTTTGCTGGCCGCGGCCGCGTCGGCGGTCGTCGCATTCGCCTTCCTTGCGAGAGTGTTCTGAAACCCGACATGACGCTGGAACGGCTCAGAACGGATGTGCTGATCCTCGGCTCGGGCGGAGCAGGCCTGTTTGCCGCGCTGCACGCCCACGCCGCCGATTCCGCGCTCGACATCACGATCGCCACCAAGGGCCTGCTCGGCAAGTGCGGCTGCACGCGCATGGTGCAGGGCGGCTACAACGTGGCGGTTCACCAAGGCGACTCGGTCGAGCGGCACTTCATGGATACGATCGAGGGCGGCAAGTGGCTGCCCGACCAGGATCTGGCCTGGACGCTCGTGACCAAGGCGATCGAGCGGATCGCCGAGCTCGAGAACGAGATCGGCTGCTTCTTCGACCGCAATCCGGACGGCACGCTGCACGGCAAGGCATTCGCGGGCCAGACCTTCGACCGCACGGTGCACAAAGGCGATTTGACCGGCATCGAGATCATCAACCGGCTGATGGAGCAGGTGTGGGCGCAGCCCGGAATTCGGCGCCTGGAGGAGCATCGGGCCGTTGCGCTGGTGCCGTCGAAGGACGGCGCATCGATCTCCGGCGCGCTGCTCGTCGACATCCGCACCGGTGCCTTCCGCTTCGTCGAGGGGCAGGCCGTTCTGCTCGCCACCGGCGGCGGGCCGACCATGTATCGCTATCACACGCCGTCGGGCGACAAGAGCATGGACGGCCTCGCCATGGCGCTCCGGCTGGGCCTGCCGCTGCGCGACATGGAAATGGTGCAGTTCCATCCGACCGGGCTGTTCGCGGGGCCGGACACCCGGATGACCGGGACGGTACTGGAAGAGGGTCTGCGGGGCGCCGGCGGATATTTGCTCAACGGCGCCATGCACCGGTTCATGGGCGATTATGATCCGCATCTAGAGCGGGCGACGCGCGACGTGGTCAGCCGCGCAATGTACGCCGAGATGCGGGCCGGGCGCACGAGCCCCAATGGCGGGCTCTACATCAAGATGGGCCATCTCGGCCCCGAAAACGTCAGAAAGCAGTTCAAGGGCATGGTGGAGCGCTGCGCCGACTGCGGCTTCGACCTCGCCGGCGGCCTGGTGGAAGTCGTGCCCACGGCGCACTATTTCATGGGTGGTGTGGTCTGCACGACCGACACCTCGACTGCGCTGCCCGGTCTGTTCGTGGCCGGCGAGGACGCGAGCGGCATGCACGGCGCCAACCGCCTCGGCGGCAACGGTGTCGCCAACTCGACCGTGTTCGGCGGCATCGCCGGCGATACGATGCCGCGATGGATCAAGGCGAACCCGGGCTATCGCGCGCCCGACGAGAGCGTGATCGAGGCCGAGACGGCGCGGGCGCTCGAGCCGTTCACACGCAAGCCGGGCGACGTCAACCGGCTGCGAGAAAGGCTGCTGGACACCATGTGGGAAGACGTCGGTATCATCCGCGACCGCGCCGGGCTCGATCGTGCGCTCGGCGCGCTCGACAACATCGAGGCGGAGCTCGTGGCGACGGGCCTTGCGGACGGCAGCCGAATCTTCAACCTGACTTGGCACGATTGGCTCAATCTCCGCTCCCTGGTAAAGACCAGCCGCGTAATCGCGCTCGCCGCGCGGCAGCGCGAGAACAGCCGCGGCGCCCATTTCCGCGAGGACTTCCCGGACCCCGGTGAGCTGGCGACCTCGACCTTCACGGTCGCGCGGCAACCGGCGGGCACGATCGAGATCACCGACCAGCCGGTGCAGTTCACGATCGTGCGTCCCGGCGAGACGCTGCTCAAGGACCAGGCCGCTGCAGAATAGAGCGAGGCAGATATGATCCCGATCTCCGCCCTGGAGCGCACCGCCAACGAGCTGATGGCCAAGGCCGCCATCGAGATCCCCGACGACTACCTGGCCGGGCTCAGACGTTGCGCCGATACCGAGAAGGGCGATCTCTCCGCCTTTGTCATCCAGGCGATGCTCGAGAACTACGAGGCGGCCAAAGAGGACCGCCGCGCGATGTGCGGCGACACCGGTGTGCCGCGCTGGTACGTGAAGATCGGCAACGAGGCGCAGATCGAGGGCGGCCCGATCGGGCTCGAGGCGGCGCTGCGACGCGCCACCGCCACCGCGACCCACGAGGTGCCACTGCGCCCCAACCGCGTGCATCCGCTCTGGCGCACCGATCACAACAACAATGTCGGCATCAACGCGCCGGAGATCGAATATGCATTCCACCCCGATGCCGACTGGATCGACTTGACGACCGTGCACAAGGGCGGCCTGTTCGGCTCCGACTACCGCATGCTGTTCCCGGGCGACGGGATCGACGGCATCAAGCGCTTCTATCTCGACACGCTGATTGCCTTCGGCAAGCGTGGGCTTGCCTGCCAGCCGGCGATCGTCGGGGTGGGCTTGGGCGGCTCCAAGGACATCTCGATGGTGCTCGGCAAGCAGGCTTCGTGCCTGCGCACGGTGGGCTCCAGGAATCCAGACCCCAAGATCGCCGCGCTCGAAGAGGAGTTCAAAGCGCTCGGCAACTCGATCGGCATGGGCGCCATGGGCTTCATGGGCTCCTCGATGGTGGTCGACTGCCACATCGAGGTCGGCTACTGCCACACCGGCGGCATGCCGATGTCGGTGCACATGTTCTGCCTCTCCTCGCGGCGCGCCACCGCGCGCGTCCATGCCGACGGCCGCGCCGAGTTCCGCACCGATCCCGAGTGGTTCACCGACTATATGCGGCGCTCGACCGTGGAGTGGGAGCACCCGATGGCCGAGGCGGCGGAGTGACCGCGATGGCGCCTCTCAAGACCGTCCACCTGAACCTTCCCGCCAGCGCCGAGGACATGCGCGCGCTCGAGATCGGCTCCGTCGTCTATCTCAGCGGACGCGTGTTCACCGCGCGCGAGGGCGTCTACAAGCGCGCGGTCGAGGACGGCGCCGGCATGCCGGCGTCCCGGGAGGCGCTCGGCCTCGTCAATTTTCACTGCTCGCCGGCCGCCGCGATCAATGCCGACGGCAGCCATACCGTCGGCGCGGTCACCGCGACCGCGTCGTTCCGCTTCGCCAAGTGGCTCGACGGCTGGTTCAAGATGTCGGGCTGCAACATCATCATCGGCAAGGGCGGCATGACCTCCGAGATCTATCGGAAATCGTTCGTGCCGAACCAGGCGATCTACCTCACCACCGTGGGCTACGGCACTGGCGCGCTGTTGGGCCGCGGCATCAAGCGGGTGGCAGGGGTCTATTGGCTCGAGGAGCTCGGCCTTGCGCAAGCCATCTGGGTGCTCGACGTCGAGAATTTCGGACCGTTCCTGGTCGAGAGCGACCTCGACGGCAACTCGCTGTTCGAGCGCGAGAACGCCAAGATCGCGCCGGGCCTCGCGCGGCTCTACGAGGGCACCCGGCCCGCGACCATGCGCCGCTACGGCGAGACCGACGACAAGACCGAAGAGCTGTTTTGAGCGCGCGTCCACGTCCCGACGTATTCGTGCTGGACGCGAATCTGACAGAAGTGTTGTCCTTTCTCATGTCTGTGTCCCATCGTGACCGCGTTGCTGTGACGCACGATCCCGCGTACCATCAACCGCTGCGCGAGTCTTCCTCTATGGCGACGGAGGAACTCATGGTCGCATCGACGATGATCAAGCAACATATGGAAGTCCTCGGTTCCGACGGCGCGCATGTCGGGATCGTGGAGCACATGGAAGGCGCGAACGAGGTCAAGCTCGCGAAGGACGATCCGGATGCGGGTGGCGAGAGTCATTTCATTCCGCTCGGGTGGGTCATCCACGTCGAGATGAAAGTCCACCTCAAGCAGCCCGGCGCCGAGGCGAAGGCGCGGTGGAAGACTCACTGAGGGTGTCCTGATCTGCAGCCGGGCGGCAGCCAAAAATTCTTTTGGGCTGCGCCGGTGATCTTTGTTGGACCAACTTCGTGCACGTAATCCTCATGTGATGAGACGGATGAATGGCCGCTCGCCGGTCGGATCGACTTCCACCAATGCGCCGTTCGGGATCGCCTGCGTGATATCGAGATCGAAGCCGGAGATCATGGTGAAGTCGGCGAGCGCCGCGCCCTGGACCATGATCGGGTTGACGGCGTTCAAGACCAGCGCCGCGGGTACGACGCCGCGCGCCTGCATTTCATGCAGCATCCACGCCGTGGCGACACCGCCCTTTGCGGCATCGAGCACCAGCACGCGGCCGACATAGCTCTCGCCTGCGAGCTTATGCTCGGGCCGCGAAAACACGCCGCGCACGCGGTCGAGATCGTAGCGCGCTGAAAATCCATCCTTGGCGACCAGCGCGTGCCCTTGCACTTTTCGGCCCATGCCGGCCGTTGCCAAGAAAACTTTGCTCACGGCGCCATCCTGCCGTCGCTGCACGCAGCCTCGATGCACGCCGCCATGGACATGAGCGCCGGCTCGTAGCCGTAGCCGCCGATGATGTTGACGAGCTTCGCCGAGTTCGTCGCCAGCCGCTTCCAGCCATTGGCCTCCGCCATTTCGCGGGCGTAGCTCTGATAGAAGCACATGCCGGAGAGCACGGTGCCGCCTGCCGCCTCGATCCGCGCGGTGAGGCCCATGCGATCCGCGTCGGGCTTGACCTGCGGGCTGGTGACGACGAGCAGCGGTACGGTCGCGCGCCGTCCGTCGAGCATGCCGGCGACCTGCGCCATCTCGACCAGGCTCAACTGCGGTGCCGAGAACACCACGAGATCGATCTTGCCGGCTTGCGCGTAGCTGCGCGCAAACGCACGAATGTCGGCCACGCCGACGTGGTGCGTGGGCAGCGATTGTCCGGGATTAACGACATCATCGAGCCGCTGCGCCTCGGGCGTGACGCCGGCGATGTGAAACAGCGCGACCGAGCCGTAGCTCGCAAGCGCGGCGCCGAAATGCTTCATCTCGTCCGAACCGGGGACGCGCTCGATGCCGACCAGGACGGGAACCTGCCAATAGTCGCCGGCCAGGCGGCCCACGATGCCGCCGAGCGCGCCCCAATCGTTGAGCTCGCGCGGCGTCCAGGCGACGTTGACGACGAGCGTCGCCGCCCGCCGCGCATCGAGGTGATAGCCGTAGCGCGGGGTCCGGCCGGTGAGCCCCGCGCTCAGCGCGGAGGGCCCGCCTTCGAAGTTCGAGCGCGCGCCGCACACGCTGTTCGAATAGATCACCACCCCGGTGTCGCCATAGGCGACGTGCTCGCCGCGGATCGGCGGCATGATCGTCTGGTAATTGATGCAGGTGTTCGTCATCAGCACGCCGAGCGCCTCGAACGCGACGATCGCGCGGCGTTCGAGGTCCAGCATCCAGGGCTGCTGCTTGAGCCGATGCGCGGCCGCAAAGTCGGTGCCGCGCGGATCGGTGATGGTCGGAATGCGGACCCGCCGCGCGTCGGACGGCAGGCCGGCCATGCGTTCGAGCCATTCGACGCCAGCCAAGCCGAGCGATTCGGTGTCGGCCATGATGTGCGCCTGCGTCACCGGCACAAAATCGCCGGCGCCGAGATAATCTCCGACCTTGATCTGATGCTCGATCGCCCACTGGGCGGCCGGGCCGAGCTCGCCGGCCCGCAGCGCTTGTTCCTCGTCGGTCAGCTTCATCCGGAGGCCGCCTAGTTGGCTTTGATATTCAGCTCCTTCGCCAGCCGCTCGTACTTCGCAAAATCCTCGCGGACGAGACGCAGGAATTGCTCGGCGCTGCCGCCGACCGGCTCCTGCGCCGATTGCAGGAAGCTCTCGCGGATCGCGGCTTCGGCGAGTGCTCTGTTCATCTCGGCGTTGAGGCGCGCGACGATCGCCGGCGGGGTTCCGGCGGGGACGAATGCGCCGAGCCACTGGTCGAGCACCAGCTTGATGCCCGCTTGCTCGTAGGTCGGCACGTCGGGCAGGCTCGGCGAGCGCGCCGCCGTGGTCTGCGCGATGAGCCGCAAGGTGCCGGCCTTGTAGTGCGGGATGAGCGGCGTCGACCCGAGCGAGCCGATCATGATATGGCCCGCCACCAGGTCGTTGATCGCCTGCGCGCCGCCGCGATACGGCACGTGCTCGAGCTTGATGCCGGCGATCTGCGCGAACCACTCGGCCGTCATGTGCTGTTGCGAGCCGACGCCCGACGTCGCGTAGCTCAAGCCCGGTCGTTGCTTCGCAAGCGCGACCAGCTCGGCGACCGAGCCGACGCCGAGCTTCGGATGCACCGCCAGCACCACCGGCTGCCGCGACAGCTGGATGACCGGCACCAGGTCTTTCAACGGGTCGAAGCTCACCTTGAACACGTGCGGCGCGCTCGCCACCTGGTCGGGCGCGATCAGCACCGTATAGCCGTCCGGCGCGCTCCTGGCCCCTGCCTCGAAGCCGATATTGCCGCTCCCGCCCGACCTGTTGTCCACCACGATCTGCTGGCCGAGCGCGCGCGACAGGTAGTCACCGATGACGCGGGCGCCGACGTCGGTCGAGCCGCCGGCCGGATACGGCACGATGAAGCGAATCGGCCGGTTCGGCCATTCCTGGGCCTGCGTTTGCATTGGAATTGCCAGAGCAAGAAGAGCAATAAAAACGCGCCATCTCATCATCGGAAAAGGTCCTGACTTTCGTGTTCGTCATCACTATCGTATCGGTCCTTCTCCCGCCCGGCTAGCAGAGCCATCCTCCATTCGAGGTCTTGATCTCATCATGCCGTTCTCGACCTATCTCCCCGAGCATATGGGCTCGATCACGCTCATGCCGCCGGGCCCGTTCGTGGCGGGCTCCCATGCCGAGTTGACCTTGACCTACACCGCCGGCACCTTTGGCATCGACGACACCGGCATGCTGAAGGTCTCGTGGCGGACCACCTCCGACATGAGCAAGCCGCAGTTCGACAAGTCGGCCGCAGCGAACTTCACCACCGTCGAGGCCAGCAACGGCGCCAAGCTCGACGTCTGGTTCGACCGTCTCAACATCCGGCCGTGGGCGAACACGCTGCTCATTCGTGTCGGCCGCGGCTATCTGCGCGCCGGCGACACGCTGACCATCCGCCTCGGCGACCGCCGGCAGGGCTCGGCCGGCTTCCGGCTGCAGACCAATTGCGAGGAGTTCGTCGCGTTGAAGACCTCGGTCGACGCTTTCGCCACCTACGAATTCACCGAGCTGCCGGAACAGCCCGGCTTTGCGCTGGTGGCCGGCGCAGCCGCGCACTGGAAAGCGATCTGGCCCTCGCTCGCCGTCGCCGGCGAGCCGTTCCGGCTCGCCATCGTCGCCGAGGACATGTGGGGCAACCCCACGAGCGAGGCCGATCAGAGCCTTGCGCTTGTGCCGTCGCGGCCGGTGCGCGGATTGCCTGACAGTGTCGCGCTCAAGCCCGGCGATGGCCCGCGCATTCTGGAAAATCTCGTCGCCGACGCAGCCGGCGACCTCGATCTGCGGCTCATGGCGAACGGCGAGGAGGTTGCCCGCGCCAACCCATTGCGCGTGGTGACGGCCGCGCCGCTGCGGCGCTATTGGGGCGATCTGCACGGGCAGAGCGGGGAAACCATCGGCATGGGCTCGGCGGAAAGCTATTTTCGCTACGCCCGCGACAAGGCCTTCGTCGACATGGTCGGCCACCAGGGCAACGACTTTCAGATCACCGACGCGTTCTGGCAAAAACTCAACCGCCTCACGGCCGAGTTCGATGCGCCGGGCCGCTTCGTGTGCCTGCCGGGCTACGAGTGGTCCGGCAATACCGGCATGGGCGGCGACCGCAACATTTTCTTCCGCCGCGAAGGTCGCCCCATTCGCCGCTCGTCGCACATCCTGGTGGAGGGCCAGACCTCGACCGATGCCATCTACACGGCGGACCAGCTGTTTCGCGCGCTCGCAGGCGAGGACGCCGTGGTCATCGCCCATGTCGGTGGGCGTTATGCGGACCTCAACTACGCCCATGACGGCAGGCTCGAACGCACCGTGGAGGTGCACTCGACCTGGGGCACGTTCGAGTGGCTGCTGCACGACGCGTTCGAAAAAGGCTACCGCGTCGGCGTCGTGTGCCACAGCGACGATCACAAGGGGCGTCCCGGCGCGACAAAGCCGGGCGCCTCGACTTTCGGAGCGATCGGCGGTCTGACCTGCTACTTCATGCCCGAGCTCGCGCGCGATGCCTTGTTCGAGGCGCTGCGCAAGCGGCGGCACTACGGCACCACCGGCACGCGCCTGTTTCTCGATCTGCAGGGCTCTTTCGACCAGCCGGTGACGGGCTTTTCGGAAGATCCGCAGCTCGCACGCGGCGAGGAATTCGCCGTGCGCGAAGCGCATATGGGCGACATCATCCGGCCGGGCGCGGTGCCGATGCGGCTTATGGCCGAGGTCATCGGCACTGCGCCGATCGAGCGGCTCGAGGTCCTGCATGGCACGCGCGTGGTGCAAACGGTGCGTCCCTTCGCTGCCGCCGACCTCGGCCGCCGCATGCGCGTGCTGTGGCAAGGCGCCGAGTACCGCGGCCGCGGCCGCGAGACCTTGTGGCAGGGAAAGTTGATGCTGTCGGGCAATCGTTTCGCGCGCTACGCGCCGGTGAACTTCCTCAATCCCGAGCGGAAGGTACAAGAGACCGCGCCGGGCACCGCACTCGCCTGGAGCTCGGTGACAACCGGCAATCTCGCCGGCGTCGATATCTGGCTCGATGAGGCGCGCCGCGGCACGCTTCGTGTCGAGACCAACATCGTGTCGGGCGAGGTCGACCTCGCTTCGCTCGCCGCCGACACGGTCGCATTCGACGGCGGTGGCCTCGGCCGCAGGATCAGCGTCTATCGTCTGCCCGAAGCCGACTGGAGCCGGCGCGCGACCCTCGACCACACGGTGAGGTTCTCCGGTGGCGCAGACCTTCCCGTCTACGTGCGGGTCACGCAGGCCGATGGTCATCAGGCATGGTCGAGCCCGATCTACCTGATCGCGTAACGCGCCGCTCAGGTGTCGAAGAAAGTCATTTCCGGTATGGCCCCAATTCCTTCACCGCCGCCTCGGCGAACGAGTGGTCCACCACCTGCTCGAGCTTGACGTCGTCCCTGATCAGGCCGCGGGACTTGTAGAAGGCGTAGTCGTCCGCGAGGCTCGCCATGTTGACCTTGCCGTCCGGATTCATTCCGGTCGGCGTAATCGATCTATAGATCGCCGGGTCCTTGATCGGCGTCGAGGCGGCGAGAATGGCGATGACCTCGTCGGCGTTGGGACCCGCCATCTTTCCGTTCGCGAGCGCGCCATTGTAAAAGCGCACGCCTTTGAGGTAGGCGCGCATGAAGCGCCTAGCGGCGTCCGCCTTCTTGCCGGCGAATTCCTCGGAATAGAGCAGCACCGCGATTTGGTGGTTGGGGATGATCTCGTCGTCGCCTTTGACCAGCACCGCGAAGCCGTTCCGGATGGCGATGGTCGGGCCCGGCTCGACCGAGGCCGAGGCGTCGACCGACTTGTTCTTGAGCGCCGCCACGTGGTCCGGGAACGGCATCTCGACGGTCTCGACGTCCGAATATTGCAGGCCGACCGACTTCAAGAGCGCGTTGAGCGTGGCGGTGTTGCTCACGCCCGGCGCGTTCATGGCGAATTTCATGCCCTTGATGTCCTTCACCTCCCGGTAGCGCCCGCTCTCGACATGGTCCTTGCGCACCAGGATCTTGGTCGCCCCGTAGCCGGGCGGGGACGAGGCCTTGTCGGCCACGATCTTGATCTTGATGCCGCGCGCGACCGCGTTGTAGAGGCCGGCGGAGGCCGAGCCCGCACCGGCGTCGAGCTGGCCGGCGCCGAGCGGCGCCACCATATCGGCGGCGGAGCGGAAGTCCGTCACCTTGACGTCGATGCCTTCCTCCTTGAAGAAGCCCTTCTTGTCCGCGATGTAGATCGGCGCGTCGCTGGTGGTGGCGGCGACTCCGACGGTGATCGTTTCGGCCGCCTGTGCAGCGCCCGTCACCGCAAGCATCACGCCGGCGGCAAAGCCGTAAATCTTGGCGCGCATCGTCGTTCCCTCCTTTGCGATTTATTGCGCCGTTCGCTCCGGCGTTTGCGGTGATGACCGCGTCAGTTCGAATCCGCCTTCCATGGAATGATGACGCGCTCGAGCTCGTTGAGCGTGAGCGACAACAAGAAACCGATGATCGCGATCACGAACAGCCCGACATACATCTGCTCGACCGCGAACGTGCTCCAGGCGCTCCAGATCAGGTAGCCGAGCCCGCTCTTGGCCCCGACCATTTCGGCAACCGCGATCAGCACCAGCCCGATGCCGATGCCGAGCTTGAAGCCGGTCATGATCACCGGCAGCGCGCCGGGCAACGCGATGGTCCAGAACGTGTTCCAACGGTTGGCCTTGTAGTTTTGGCCGACATCCAGATAGATCTTGTTGATCTCCAGCACGCCGGTGGTGGTGTTGATGACCACGGGGAAGAACACGCCGATCGCCACCATGAAGATTTTCGACCCCTCGCCGAGGCCGAAGATCAGCAGCGCCAGCGGCAGGATCGCGCTCTTCGGCACCGGATAGGTTGCGGCGATCAGCGGATCGAACAGCGCACGGATCGGGCGGTTGAGCCCCATGGCGATGCCGAGCACCAACGCCGGCATGCCGCCGAGCACCGCGCCATAGGCGAGCCGCTGCAGGCTCACCGCGGTGTGGGTGACGAGCTCGCCGGTGCGCAGCATCTCGATCATCGTCGCCATCACGCTCGAGGGCGCGGGAAAAAACCGCGTGTCGATAAAGCCGAAGCGGGCGCAAAGCTCCCACAGGATCAACAGCGCGAGCGGCGAGATCACGTTCAACAGCCGGTCGCGGGTGCGCGCCGACATCTTGTTGGCCGCTTGCGGCCCGGTCGAGATCGTTTGCACGCTCATGACCTGATCTCCCTTTCGTCTTCCTGCTGGCGCGCGCGCTGGACTTCGTCGCGCAGGCTCGACCAGATCTGGTGGATCAATTCGCCGTAGTCCGGCGTCTTCTGCAGCTCCATGATGTTGCGCGGGCGCGCGAGCGGTACCTTGACGAAGGTCTTCACCTTCCCGGGCTGCGCGGTCATCACCATGATACGGTCGCCGAGAAACACTGCCTCATCGACGCTATGCGTGATGAAGACCACGGTCTTCTTGTGGTCCTCCCAGATGCGCAAGAGTTCCTCCTGCAGCAGGAGCTTGTTCTGGGCGTCGAGCGCCGAGAACGGCTCGTCCATCAGCAGGATTTCGGGGTCGTTGGCGAAAGCGCGCGCGATCGCGACGCGCTGGCGCATGCCGCCGGAGAGCTGGTGCGGGTAGTACTTGGCGAAGCGGGTGAGCCCGGTGCGCGCCAGGTAGTGGCCGACCACCTCCTTGATGGTAGTCGCCGGCGCCCGGCGCATCCGCAGCCCATAGGCGGCGTTGTCCCACACCGTCATCCAGGGAAAGATCGAGTCGCCCTGGAAGATCATTGAATTGACCGGACGCTGCGAATTCGGGGTCTCGATCTCGATGGTGCCGGAGCTCACCGAGTCGAGGCCGGCCAGGATGCGCAGCAAGGTAGTCTTGCCGCACCCGCTCGGTCCCACGATCATGAAGAACTCGCCGTGGGCGATCTCGACCGACACGCCGTCGACGGCGACGAGCTCGCCGAACTTTTTGGTGAGATCGCGGATGCGGATCGCCGGCCGCGCGGGCAGCGCTTCGGCGGCGGCGAGTCTGGCGAGCGGGCGGGTCATTGCGGGTTCTGGAAGGCTCAATTTGCCGGGCAAAGCCATCGTTCACAACCGATTATTTCGCGCCAATCGGTCGCGGCGGCGAGCCGCCAATAGGCCCCATCCCGTGGCAGACTCCCAAACCGGGCTGTGGCGCAAGGGCAGCCCACGACTTTCAATTTGGACCGGCGTATTGAACAATCGGTGACGGGCGACACACTACGCCGCGTTTGTGCGCGAGGGCTGAAATCATGGTCGGACATCCAAACCTCAACCGTCGCGAAATTCTGCTCGGCACGGTGGCGCTCGCAACCTTGGGAATGGCCAGGCGCGCCGGCGCGCAGGTCCCCGCCGCGCCGCAACCGGCGCGGTTGCCGCCGCGCGGCAACTTCGTCATCCGCAATGCCTTCGTCATGACGATGGAACCCGGCACCGGCGACGTCGTCGGCGGCGACGTGCACGTGAAGGACGGTGTGATCGTTGCGGTCGGCCAATATCTCGACGCGCCGGGTGCGACTACGATCAAGGGCGAGGGCATGATCGTGCTGCCCGGGCTGGTCGAGACGCACTGGCATATGTGGAACACCTTGTTGCGCAGCATGTCGGGCGAGAAGGCCGAATTCGGCTATTTCCGCACCACCGCCGCGCTCGGGCAGAAATACGAAGCCGGCGACATGTACCAGGGCACGCGGCTCGCCGCTGCCGAGGCGATCAGCTCCGGGATCACCTTCGTCCATAGCTGGTGCCACAACATCCGCAGCCCCCAATATGCCGAGGCCGATCTGCGGGCGCTGCGGGAATCGGGCCTGCGCGCGCGCTTCTCCTATGGGCCGATGCAGGCGCATCCGAACACCCAGACCATCGATCTCGAGGACCTCGAGCGCCTGCACAAGAGCTGGGCGAGTTATTCGAACGACGGCCTCATCACGCTCGGCATGGCCTGGCGCGGGCAGGGCGGCAACAACCCGGCGACCGCCGTTCCGCCCGAGATCTACACCAAGGAGATCGAGACCGCGCGGCGGCTCGGCCTCCCGATCACCGTGCATGCCAGCGGCTCACGGCCGGCCGCCGGCCAGGTCGATCGCATCGGCAAGGCGAACCTGCTCGGCAAGGACATGCAGATCATTCACGGCATCGTGCTCACCCCGGCGGAGATCGCGGCGATCAAGGCGGCGGGCGCCTCGGTGAGCCTGTCGCCGACCAGCGAGCTGCGCATCGGCTTCGGCTTTCCGCAGACCGCAAACCTGCTCGCCGCCGGCATCCCGGTCGGGTTGTCGGTCGACACCGTGGAGCTCAGCGGCAACGCCGACATGTTCGGCATCATGAAGTTCGTCCAGAACGTGGAGAACGCCAGGAGCGAGAGCGAATTCAGGCTCACCGCCCGCCGCGTGCTCGAGCTCGGCACCATCGAGGGCGCGCGCTCCATGGGCATCGCCGACAAGGTGGGCTCGCTCAAGCCGGGCAAGCGCGCCGATCTCATCATGGTGTCGACCCGCGACGTCAATCTCGCCGTGTTCGGCGATCCGGCGCACATGCTGGTGACCGCGGCGCAGCCCGCCAATGTCGACACCGTCGTGGTCGACGGCCGTATTCTCAAGCGCAATGGCAGGCTGGTCCATCTCAACGTCGCCCAGATCGCAACAGACGCGGCGGCGGCGAACGCGGCGTTGCGCAAGCGCGCCAATTGGTGGTGAGATGGGTCGAAGGTCGGCGGCCCTTCGGCCGCTGCGACATCATCGCCCATGAGCCCCAGCCTCTGTCCTCCAATCCGACAACGAACGGGCACGATGAAGCGCAGCATCGAACGCATCCTCACCACCCATGTCGGCAGCCTGATCCGGCCGCAGCCGCTGCAGGAGTTCCTGCGCGCCAGGCAGAAGGGCGATGCGCTCGACCAGAGGGCCTACGACAAGTGCCTGACGGATTCGGTCGCCGATGTCGTGCGCCGGCAGGCCGAGGCCGGCGTCGACGTGGTCAGCGACGGCGAGTTCGGCAAGTCGATCAGCTGGTCGCAATACGTGCTCGAGCGTCTCAGCGGCTTCGAGCGCCGGCCGGTCAAACCAGGCGCCAATCCGTTCCAGCGCGGCGCCGACCGGAAAAAATTCGCCGAGTTCTACGCCGAGCTCGACGCCCGCGAGGGGACCGCCACCACGATGGACTCGGTCTGCGTCGGGCCGATCGCCTATACCGGGCAGGCGGAGCTCCAGCGCGACATCGATAATTTCAGGGCCGCACTCGAGAACGTGAAGGTCGAGGAGGCGTTCCTGCCGGTGGCGGCGCCGGCGAGCGTGATCCCGGAGCGCAAGAACGAATATTACAAGAGCGACGAAGAGTGCCTGCACGCCATCGGCGCGGCGATGCGCACCGAATACAAGATGATCGTCGACGCCGGCTTTTTGTTGCAGCTCGACGATGCGCGCGCGGCGGTGACCTACGACCGCATGGTGCCGCCGGGAAGCTTCGACGATTACCGCCGATGGGTGGCGATGCATATGGCGGTGCTCAACCATGCGATCGAGGGCCTGCCGCCGGAACGCATCCGCTATCACGTCTGCTGGGGCAGCTGGCCCGGACCGCACACCACCGACGTGCCGCTCAAGGACATCGTCGATCTCATTCTCTCGGTTCGCGTCGGCGCCTACGTGATCGAAGGCGCCAATCCGCGCCACGAGCACGAATGGAAGGTCTGGCAGGACATGAAGCTGCCCGCCGGCAAGGTGCTGGTCCCGGGCGTGATCAGCCATGCCACCAACGTGGTGGAGCACCCCGAGCTGGTCGCCGAGCGCATCGCCCGCTATGCGAAGTCTGTCGGCCGCGAGAACGTGATCGCCGGGACCGACTGCGGCTTCGCGCAGGGCCCGTTCCACCGGCGGGTGCATCCCTCGATCATGTGGGCGAAGCTCGAGGCGCTCGTGGCCGGGGCACGGCTGGCGAGCAAAGAGTTGTGGCGGTGACGCGGCGCCCGTAGGGTGGGTCGCCTGCCGGGACGGCGGTTGTTGGCCGCGACCTCTCGCGACGCGACCCACCATTGGTGCCGCGCGGCGTGGGTCGCGGCGCGCACGGGCTTTCGATTCGAGGCGCGTTCTTGCCAGGCGCCATAGCCCGTCGGAGACGGACGTGAACGCCCTTATGGACCCACCCTACGGAAGCCGCCTCTTTGCTTACAGCTCCCGCCCGATCATGCGGTCGAGCGAGTACGGGCCGCCGCCGCGGATCAGGAAGAACAGGGCGCAAATCCCGATCAGCAGGGGATATTCCATGCCGCCATTGCTCCAGAAGAATCCCTTGGCGGACGTGAACTTCAACGCCACGATCATGAAGATGACAACGGCAGCAGCCGCGAACCGGGTGAACAGTCCGAGCACCAGCAGGATGCCGCCGATGAACTCGGTGCAGCCGACCAGCGTGCCCCAAAACATGCCCGGGTTGTAGCCGAGACGGTCGAACAGCGCGGCGTTACCGCTCAACCCCATGCCGCCGAACAAGCCGAACAACTTTTGGCAGCCGTGCGGGATGAGAACTCCACCCAGCGCGATCCGCAAGATCGGCTCCGCGAACTCGGAGACAGCACTGTAGATCCCGCCGAGCGCGGGAACGTAAAGACGTTGTGTTGCTTCAGCCATTGGTTTTCCCCCTTGATGCAGCTTCCATCGTTCTCGCCTTCATCGTTTGCGATGGGCGAAAACTGCGCCTCTTGATGAGGCCGCTGTGGATCACCTTATCGGCGCAGGCGGTGGGTGCAAAGGGACTCGCGACCGTCCGAGCGGCGGCCGGTCAACCAGAGCTCCCGCCCTCGGGCCGACGTCAGCCTTTCTTCGACAGCATCCGATCGATGCTGAAGCGTCCCGGACCGGTCACGAACACCAGCAGTGCCCCGCCCAAGAGGGCAAGATTCTTGAGGAAATTGTTGTACTGGGCCACCACCTGCGCGGCCGGGTATTCCCAATAGCGGTGCGCCAGCGCGGTCGCAACGATGAGGAACAGGGCGCACAGCAGCGCCGCGTAACGGGTGCCGACCCCGAGGATGAGGCAGACGCCGATCACGAATTCGACCACGGCGCCGATCCAGGACCAGAACTCGGGAGCCGGGACCTTCAGATTTTTCAGGTAGCCCGCGAAGCCGGCGATGTTCCAGAGCTTGCCCCCCATGCCGGCCGCGCTCACGATAAAGAGCCAGCCGAGCAGGACGCGGCCGACCAGCAACACGGCGTCGGTGATATTGGCGGCGATGCCGTCGGCATGCGACAGCAACGGATGGGACGATTCGGTTTTGACGGACATGATTTCCCCCTTGTGCATGGTGTGTTGTCTTCGCCTTCATCACATGTCGATGGGCGAAGACCGCGCCTTTTTGGATAAGGCCGCTGATTGATCAGCTTATCGGCGCGGGCGGTGGGTGGATAGAGCCTTGCCGGAACAGCCTGAGCTTTTTTGCGGATACCCACTGTGGCGGTGGGATGGGCTGGAACCGCTGCACCGCAACGTGAATTGATGTGAGGAATTCACTACCCGCGCCGGAGCTGCGGCCGTGGCCCTCAAGGCCGTTCAATTCCTGGCACTCGTGTTCACGGCGCTGGCCCTGGTGCCGGCTGGTGCGCACCTGTTCGCGCTTCCGAACAAGATCGGCCTTGCCCACGAGCAATATTTCATCGTGCAGAATATCTATCGCGGCTGGGCACTATTCGGCATCGTTCTGATCGGCGCGCTGATCGCAAGCCTCGTTCTGGCGGTCATGCTGCGCGGCCGTGGCGCACCGTTCGTCCTCGCGCTGCTCGCCTTCCTCTGCATCGCCGCGACGCTCGCCGTATTCTTCATCTGGACCTATCCGGCCAACCAGGCAACCGACAATTGGACCACCATCCCGGCCAACTGGCAGCAATTGCGCCGGCAATGGGAATATTCGCACGCCGCCAATGCGTTCGTGACCTTGGTCGCGTTCTGCTCGGTCACGCTTTCGGTGCTCACCACGCGGGACTGAGTCCCGCGCCGCGGGGTTCATCGAACAGGCGGCGAACCGCCTCATTGAACCGCGGCCGGCGGTTGTCTATAGGTCGCGGGAATAGCCCTCGACGTCAGGGAGGAACCTCGAATGACTGCGTCGCTGCGCGGCTCCGCGCTTGCCTTGTTTGCTCTCGCGCTCACTCTCACGCTGTCCTGGCCGGTCGCGTCCTCGGCCCAGGATTATCCCAACAAGACCGTCCGCATCATCGTGCCGTTCGGCGCTGGCGGCCCCGCGGACGTTTATTCCCGTCAACTCGCGCAATATCTCTCCGAGTCGCTCAAGCAGTCGTTCGTGGTCGAAGACCGGCCGGGCGCGGGCTCGATCATCGGCACCGACGCGGTCGCGAAGTCGGCGCCGGACGGCTATACGCTGCTGGCGATGTCGAACACCCACACCACCAACGAGTCGCTCACGCCCAACAAGCCGTTCCAATTGATGCGCGACTTCGTGCCGGTGGCGGGGATCAATTATTCCGACCTCGTGATGGTGATTCATCCCTCGGTGCCGGCGAAGGATCTCAAGGAATTCATCGC
>WNFV01001353.1_pt1 | contig 62848 bp, 51 predicted proteins | sample 5400101 | NCBI WGS metagenome assembly WNFV01 (sample SAMN13153361, study PRJNA577476) | soil metagenome | isolation source: 115 cm soil or saprolite under grassland replicate 1 | place: USA:California | collected 2016-06-15
GAACGCCTGCGCAAAGCTTCCCGGCTCCGCGTTGACCACGAAGTTGATCTCCCCTTGGCGATAGAGGAGCACGTTCTTGGCGCGGTGCTTGGCGATCGCCGTGAAGCCAAGCTGCTCGAACAGCCGGCCGAGTGCCGCGGGATCGGGCGCGGCGTATTCGACGAACTCGAATCCGTCGGTGCCGAGAGGGTTGTCCCAGAGGGATCCATTGGCGCTGCCCATGACGCGTGCTCCGGCAAATCTCAATGCGGTACGATTTTCACGCCGGCCAGTTTTTCCTGCGACTCGATCAGCGACGCGACGTACTTGTCGCCAAGACCGAGCAGGTTGGCGGTGACGAGGCTTTGATGCACTGCTCCGCCAACGAGCGCCGCGACCGGCAGCGATGCGGCGAAGCGCGTGTAGTAGCGCAGGTCCTTCATCGCGTTCTCCAGCGTGAACTTGAGACCCGCGAGATCGCCGGCTTCGAGCATCTTGCCGACCATCAGCTGGAAGATGCCGGAGTTGACCGCGCCCGCAGAGATGACCTCGTGCAGCTTCTTGATCGACACGCCCGACTTGGCGCACGCCGCGCAGGCTTCCGCCGAGGCCGTCGCAATCGACATCGCCATGAAGTTGTTGATGAGCTTCAGCATGTGGCCGTGACCCGGAGGACCGGCGTGGATGACGTTCTCGCAGTAGGCGGAGAAAACGGGCTTCAGCCGGGCGAACGTCGCCTCGTCGGCGCCGACCATGGTGTTGAGCCGCCCTTCCTCGGCCTCCTTGGGCGTGCGCGCGAGCGGCGCGTCGATGTAGAGCGTCCCCTTCGCCGCCAGATCGCTGCGGATCTTCGCGGTCGACTCGGGCTCCGCCGTCGACGTATCGATTACGGTGAGCCCCTCGCGCGCAACGCCGAGGATGCCGCTTTCGCCGTAGACGATCTCCTCGACCTGCGGCGAACCGGTGACGCAGAGGATCACGACGTCGGAGTTTCTCGCGAGCTCGGCGTTGGTCGATGCTTCGCGCGCGCCTGCAGCGAGGATGTCTTCCGCCGGTTTCCGGTTCCGGTGCACGCGCACCATCAGCGGAAAACCCTTGGCCACGAGATTCTTGGCCATGCCGTGGCCCATCAGCCCAAGGCCGATGAATCCGACGCGCGGCTTGTCGATGCTCATGATGATTCTCCCGGAAGTGCCGAAGGCGCGAAGGCGTCGGTCGGGCGATCAGGCCCGATTTTACCGCGACATTCGGCGCGAAAACGTTAAGGAATCTAATCGACCGCGGCGGGCTCGGATTGCGGCAGGCTCGCCCGCCAGCGCTCGTACCATGTGAGCGCGACGCCGCTGCCCGCGATGACGACGATCCCGGTCAGCGTCCAGCCGTCGGGAAAGGTCGCGAAAAGGAGCCATCCGGCAAGCGTCGACCACACCAGCTGCATATAGGTGAACGGCGCGATGGCCGACGCCGATGCGCGCTGGAATGCCTGGACGAAAAGAAGATGCCCCAGCGCACCGGTGATCCCGAGTCCGACGAACGCGATGATATCGGCGGTTGGGTACCAAGCGTCGAAACGAACAAAGGGCAAGGTTGCCGACAGCAGCACACAGCCTACGAGGCTTGGATACATCATCAATACCATCAGGTTCTCGCCGGCGAGCTTGCGCGTCAGAATCTGGAACGTCGCATATAGCGCCGCCGCACCCAGTGCAAGGAGCGCCGCTGGCGTGAGCATTTCGCTTCCCGGCCGCACGATTAGCAGCATGCCGAGCAAGCCAGCAGCAACGAATGCCCAGCGCGGGCGCGTGAGCCGCTCGCGCAACAACCACGCCGCCATCAGCGTGACCAACATCGGGGCCGTGTAATTCAGCGCTGTCGCTTCGGCGAGCGGAAGAAAGCTGAGCGCCGAAAAGAAGCAAAGCGAAGACGCGATCAATACGACGCCGCGCGCGAGATGCAGCGGGAGGCGCGCCGTGCGCACGAGATCCAGGCGCATCCTCGGCCCCATCAGCGCTAGCAATACCAGCGCTTGCACGCCCCAGCGCGCCCAGACCAGCAGCGGCACCGGGTAGCGCTGGCTAAGATGCTTGACGGTGACGTCGACGGCCGAGAAACAGCCACTTGCCACCACGATCAGCAAGATCGCCGAAAGCGGGACGTGTGCGTGTTGCTTCAAGTCGGCTTAAGCCGCGACATTGGAATCGACCGGATTCAAGCCTGGGACGACCCTCGAAAGGGCCCGGTGCTGAAGCGAATCGGGATTTTACGCGAAAGGCGCATAATCCTGCGCATCGGCCGACGCCCCTGCGGCGCGCCGGACAGGCAACGGAGGCTTTCATGATCGGAAAAACTTTGTGCAGCGGGCTCGCCGCAATCGCAGCGATCTTGCTTCTCGCCGGCAGCGGCGAAACCGCGCAGGCGCAACCGGCCGCGCAGCGCAGCAGGGTCGTGATCCAGGTAAGCGACGGCGACCAGGCCAAATGGAACCTCGCGCTCAACAACGCGCGCAACATCCAGGCGGACCTCGGCGCGGCGAACGTCGATATCGAGATCGTGGCGTACGGGCCGGGCATTGGCATGCTCAAGCTCGACTCGCCGGTCGCCAACCGGGTCGACGAGGCGAATGCGGCCGGCGTCAAGGTCATGGCCTGCGAGAACACGATGAAAGGCCAGAAGCTCGCCCGGAGCGACATGCTCGGCAGCGTCGGCTACGTCAACGCGGGCGTGGTCGAGATCATGCAGCGCCAGCAGCAGGGCTGGGCGTATCTCCGTCCGTAACTCGGGAGCGAGATCGTGGCGTCGCCCTGGGCTTCGCCCTGCGGGCTCAACCCAGGCTACGCCGCACGCTCGTAGCCCGGGCTGAGCCGCGAAGCGGCGATGCCCGGGAGCATCGCATTAGCGTGACGTCGCCCCGGGCTTCGCCCTGCGGACTCAGCCCGGGCTACGCAGCCGGAGCCGGATAGCCAGGAATCCGTTCGAGATCGACCGCGTCGATCTGCGCCGGATCGAGAAATTTCCGCGCGTAATCGACCCAGACCCTCTCGCGCACGAACACGTCGAACAGATCCGGATCGACGTGCCCCGAAAGCTTCATCTGGCCGAGGATCGCGAGCGATTCCGCCACGGTCTTGGCGCGCTTGTAGGGGCGGTCTTCGGCAGTCAACGCTTCGAATACGTCGGCGATGGCGATCATTCGCGCCGGCAGCGACATCTGCTCGCGCTTCAGGCCGCGCGGATAGCCCGTGCCGTCGACGCGCTCGTGATGGCCGCCCGCATATTCGGGGACGCGCGCGAGCTGCCGCGGCCACGGCAACGACTCGAGCATCCGGATGGTCGTGCTCACGTGACGATTGATGATCGCCCGCTCGGCAGCGTTGAGCGTTCCGTAGCGGATGGTCAAGTTCGTGACCTCGTCTTCGCTTAGCAGCGGCCTGGTCTCGCCGTCCGCGCCGCGGATAGCGCGCGCCGCGATCGAGCGCACGCGGGCCACGTCCTCGTCGGGCATCCGCTCGCTGCCGCGATTCGCTTCGCGCAGAAACGCGCGGTCGACGTCGAGTGCGGCGAGCTCGGCGCAATAGCGCGATTCGGCCGCCGCCTCGTTTTCGCCTGCAGCAACCGCCTCCAATCGCGCGATGTACGGGTCGCGCGCGGCGAGCTCGAACCGCGCCTCGATCAACGCCATCCGGTCGAAGATTCCGGAGAGCTTGGTCGCCTTGTCAACCACGTGCACCGGCGTCGTGATCTTGCCGCAGTCGTGCAGCAGCGCGGCAAGCCAGAGCTCCCGCCGCTCGGCCTCGCTCATGTGGTAGTCGGCGAGAGGCCCGGCGCTGGTGCGGTGAGCGGCTTCGGCGAGCATCATCGCCAGCTCCGGAACGCGCCGGCAATGACCGCCCGTGTACGCGCTCTTCTCGTCGATCGCGTCGTTGATCAGCCGCACCAGGCTTTCGAATAACGCCTCCAGGCGCTCGATCAAGCGTTGCTTGTCCAGCGCGATCGCCGCGAGAGAGGTCAGCGCCTCGACGAATGCCTGATCCTCGGCCGTGAACACGCCGGCCGCGCCGTCGCGCGAGCGCACGTTGACGAGCTGCAGCACCCCCGTCACCTCAGCGGAATGATCGATCATCGGGACGGCGAGAAAGGAGCGCGAGCGGTATCCATGGGCCTGGTCGAACGCCCGCGCGCCGGCGAAGTCGAAACCTGCCGCACTATATGCGTCGTCGATCCGCACCGATTCGCGCGCCAGCGCGCAATGCGTCACCACCGACCGGTGGTTGGGCGAACCGTCGGAGTCGTACAGCGCGGGTGCCTGCACGCCGATCGGGACACCGGATGCACCGCCCAGATGCAATCCGAGGGTATCGTTCAAGATCAGCGCGAAGCTCAGGCTGCAGCGATCGTCCTCGACGAGGTAAACCGACCCGCCGTCCGCGCCGGTCGCCTCTTTGGCTGTCATGAGGATGCGTTCGACAAGCCGCGCCGTGTCGGGCTCACGGGCGATGAGCCGCGCAAGGTCAAGCAGCTGCGGCAGGCGGCCGCCGGTATCCACGGAAGCCATTGGCGTGAGCATACGGCAGGGGGGAGCCGGTGCGCCAGCCGCGTGCCCGACCCGCTCGGGACGGTCCCGGTCTGCACGGGCACCATATTTGCGTCGCAGCCGAACCCGCATCGTTCACCGCGCCCTTCGGGACCGAGATGAGTCCGGCAACCCTCCCACTACAGCGATACCTAGACGCACTCCACGATAAGCACCAGGCGCTCGACAAGGGAGCCGTCGCCACGTATATCCCGGAGCTCGCCAAAGCGGATCCCGACTGGTTCGGCATCTGTATCGTCACCACCGACGGCTACGCCTACGCGGTCGGCGAGGCCGATCGCCAATTCACCATGCAATCAGTATCCAAGCCCGCGGTCTACGCGGCCGCGTTGGCGGATCGGGGACGCGAGGCCGTCCTCTCCAAGGTCGGCGTCGAACCGAGCGGCGAGGCGTTCAATTCCATCAGCCTCGATCCCCAAACCGGTGCACCGTTCAACCCCATGATCAACGCTGGTGCAATCGCGACGACCGGGTTCGTCGCCGGCACGACCGCGGAGGAGCAATGGGGCCGCATCGCGAACATCATGTCCGGCTTCTTCGGGCGCGCCGTTACTATCGACGATGCCGTCTACCGCTCCGAGAGCGAAAGCGGGTTTCGCAATCGCGCCATCGCCTGGATGCTCAAGCATTTCGGCATCATCGACGGCGACCCCATGCCCGTGCTCGAGAACTACTTCCGGCAGTGCTCGATCCTGGTCACCTGCCGCGATCTCGCCTATATGGCGGCGACCTTGGCCAACGGCGGCGTGCAACCCCGCAGCGGAAAACGCGTCGTGCCTGCCGATGAGGTCCAGGCCGTGCTCAGCATCATGGCCACTTGCGGCATGTACGACTATGCCGGGAGCTGGCTATATGAAGTCGGTCTGCCGGCAAAGAGCGGCGTCAGCGGCGGCGTGATCGCCGTCATGCCCGGCCGCTTCGGCATCGCGATCTTCTCGCCACGGCTCGACGAGAACGGAAACAGCGCCCGTGGCATCGCCGTCTGTCGAGAGATATCGCGCGAATTCGGGCTGCATGTATTCGGCATGTCCGCTTCTCCCTCGCTGGTCTTGAGCCGTGTGTTCTCGGCGCTCGATCTTCCGTCGCGACGAGTCCGGTCGACTGAACTGGCGATTCGGCTGCGGGAGGTCGCGTCCCAGATCAAGTGCTACTGCTTGCAGGGCGAGGTGGCATTCGATGGCGCGGAATTCATCGTCCGGCAGCTGATCCAGGTGGCACCGGACGCCGACAGCTTCATCCTCGACATGCATCGTGTCAGCTATTTGGCCGAAAGCGCCGCCCGGCTTCTGCTTGAAGTCCGCCAATTACTGGTTGCGCAGGGGAAGGCGCTGGTGTTCTCGCGCATCCGCGGCAGGGCCGTGGTCGAAGATGCGCTGCGGCATGCTCTACCCGAAGGCGACGGCGGCTATCTGAGCTTCGAGGACAACGACCTGGCGGTCGAGTGGTGCGAGGACCGTCTGCTCGACTCCGCGACTCAATGGTCGCCGCAGGTGAGCACGGTCGCCGCTTTTCCTCTGTTTGCCGGAATGCACGAACGCACGCTCGCGCGGCTACAGGATCGCATGCAGGCGGCCGACTATCCCGTCGGCGCTACCATCATCTCAGCCGGCCAGGAACAGGACGATCGCGTGTTCTTCATTCGCGAAGGCGAGGTCAGTGTCGTATTGTCGCTGGCCGACGGCTCGCACCAGCGCCTTGCCACACTCTCCGCTGGCATGAGCTTCGGCGAGATGGCGATGCTCGGCAAGGCAGCGCGCAGTGCACACGTTCATGCCGATACGGCGGTACGCAGCTGGACCTTGAGCGCCAGGTCGCTCGATGAACTCGCCATCGATCATCCCGAGATCAAGATTGCTGTGCTCAGGAATCTTTCGCTCGACCTGGCGCAGAAGCTGCGGCAGGCCAATCAGCTGATCGGCGTGCTGGCGGCATAGCTTTTCCGGCCCGTCGGCACTTGGCAACCCGCCGCCCGTGACGGACAATTCGCAGGGAACCTCTGAATAAGTCCCGCGTGGCCGCGACGGACGCTTTCCGGGATGAGATGCGCGAAGCGACGCGAAGCCCATGGCAGGCCCCCATGGGCGAGCGGCGCGACAAAGCAGATCGGCCGGAAAGCGTTCGTCCCTTCGGGTTTCGGCGCAATAGCCTCATCTGCGTTGTTGCGCGGCTTGCGAATAGGATGAACTATTCGCTGCGCCGCGACGCCTAGCATCTGAGGCTATTGCGCCTGAAACGCGGCTCATGTGGGACTTGTTCAGAGGTTCCTCCGGTGCGGGTGTAGTTCAATGGCAGAACGGCAGCTTCCCAAGCTGCATACGAGGGTTCGATCCCCTTCACCCGCTCCATTCTCCCTGCGGTGCCTTCCCGCATGGCGCGCGGAGTTGCTGACTACCACCTGTAACAGCTTGTAACTTCCCCACGATCGGCCTGATTGGGCGATAATTTCGGGTTGCGCCCGGCTGTCTCAGGGCACCCAACTGATGTCGACCCAGAAGAAAATATTTTCCGGAATCCTCCTGCTGGCCGTAGTAGCAGTCACGGTCTTCCTTGTTTTTCAGACTAATCGCGGGTCGCGCGCCGATACACAGAAAAGCGCGCCCGCGGTTCCGGTCACTACGGCGGCGGTCGTGACCAAGACGGTGCCGGTCCGCCTCTACGCCATCGGCAATATTGAACCGTACACCACCGTTGCGATCAAGGCGCGCGTCGACGGGCAGCTCGTGTCCGTGCACTTCAAGGAAGGCGACGAGGTGCGGAAAGGCTCGGTGCTGTTCGAGATCGACCCGCGTCCGTTCGCCGCAAGCCTGAAACAGGCGCAGGCGAACCTGCTCAGGGACAAGGCGTTGTTCACTCGCGCCAGCCAACAGGAGAAACGCTACAAGGAATTGCTCGCCAAGAACTTCATCTCGCCCGACGCCTACGAGCAGGTTCGCACCAATGCGGAAACCGCTGCCGCAATCGTGAGCGCTAACGAAGCCGCGATCGAGAGCGCCAGGTTGTCGCTCGAATACTGCACGATTCGCGCGCCGGTGACCGGCTACGCGGGCCGCATCCAGATCCAGCAAGGCAACCTCGTCAAAGCGAACGACACCAACCCGCTGGTGACGATCAACCAGGTCGTGCCGATCTATACGTCGTTTTCGGTGCCCGAGCAGAACGTCGCCGACGTTCGCAGGTATCAGGCCAACGGTGAGCTCAAGGTGGCGGCGAGCTTCGCCAACTCCGTGCACCCGCCCGTGGCCGGCAGGCTATCGTTCGTCGACAACGCAGCCGACGCGAGCACCGGGACGATCAAGCTCAAGGCGGAGTTCCCGAATACCGACAAGGCCCTGTGGCCTGGCCAGTTCGTCAACGTGGTGCTCACCTTGCACGAGCAAAAGGACGCGATCGTGACGCCCTCGGCCGCGGTGCAGAGCGGTCCGACCGGACAGTATGTTTTCGTCGTCAAGCCCGACTCCACGGTCGAGCTACGCAACATCGAGATCGCCCGCGCCGAAGGTGACGACACCGTCGTGGCGAGCGGCTTGCAGGCAGGCGATCAGGTGGTTATCGTCGGACAGTTGCGGCTTGCCCCGGGGACGAAGGTCAACGTCGGCAAGGCGGCGCAGCCCTCGTGAACATCGCCGAAATCTTCGTCCGCCGTCCGGTGATGACCGTGCTGGTCATGACGGGGATCCTCATCTTCGGCATCATCGGCTACCGGTTGCTGCCGATCAACGCGTTGCCCAACGTCGACTTCCCGACGATCCAGGTGCAGGCGCAGCTCCCGGGCGCGAACCCGGACACGATGGCCTCCGCGGTCGCCACGCCGCTCGAGAAACAGTTCTCCACCATCGCCGGCATCGACACGATGACCTCGGTGTCCACCAACGGTATTGCGACGATCACGCTGCAGTTTTCGCTCGACCGCAGCATCGACGCCGCGGCGCAGGACGTGCAATCGGCGATCGCCGCGGCGTCGCGATCGCTGCCGTCGTCGATGCCCACACCGCCGACGCAGCGCAAAGTGAACCCGGCCGATGCGCCGATCATGAACATCGTGCTCTCGTCGTCGACGTTGCCACTGTCGACGGTCGCCGAGTATGCGGAGAACCTGCTCGCCCAGCAGATCTCGACGATCAGCGGGGTGGCACAGGTTCAGGTCTACGGCTCGCAGCAATACGCGGTGCGCATCCAGCTCGACCCGAATGCGCTGGCCACGCGCGGCATCTCCCTCACCGAGGTCGAGCAGGCCATTGGCAGCAGCAACGTCAACCTGCCGACCGGGACCCTGTACGGAAGAGAGAAGGCGACGTCGATCCAGGCGACCGGGCAGCTCATGACTGCACAGGCCTATGCGCCGCTGATCGTCGCCTACCGGAACGGCGCGCCGGTGCGGCTCTCCGAGATCGGGCGCGTGTTCGACAGCGTGCAGAACGACAAGATCGCGGCCTGGCACAACGGCACGCGCGGCATCATGCTCGGCGTGCAGCGCCAGCCGGGAACGAACACGATCGAGATCGTCGACGCGATCAAGAAGATCCTGCCGACCTTCGAGTCGCAGCTCCCCCCGGCGATCCAGCTCACGATGTTCTACGACCGTTCGGTGCCGATACGCAACGGCGTCCACGACGTTCAGCAATCGCTGCTGCTCGCGCTGGGGCTCGTCGTAGCGGTCATCTTCGTCTTCTTGCGCAGCGCCACCGCCACGATCATCCCGAGCCTTGCCTTGCCGCTGTCGATCGTCGGCACCTTCGCGGTGATGTACGCCTTCGGCTACAGCATCGACAACCTGTCGTTGATGGCCCTCACGCTGTGCGTCGGCTTCGTCGTCGACGATGCGATCGTGATGCTCGAGAACATCACCCGCCACATCGAAATGGGCAAGTCGCGAATGCAGGCGACGCTCGATGGGTCGAAAGAGGTCGGCTTCACCATCGTGTCGATGACCTTGTCGCTGGTTGCCGTGTTCATCCCGGTGCTGTTCATGGGCGGCATCCTCGGCCGGCTGCTGCGCGAGTTCGGTGTAGTCATCATCGTCGCGGTGCTCATCTCCGGCTTCGTCTCGCTGACGCTGACTCCGATGCTGTGCAGCCGCATGCTGGTCGACGAGCGCACGAAAAAACACGGCCGCTTCTACGCTTTCAGCGAACGCGCGTTCAACGCGTTGTTGAATGGCTACCGCGATACTCTCGCCTGGGTTTTGCGTCATCAGCGGCTCACGCTCGCTGCGTTTTTCGCCATCACCATCGCCACCGGTATTCTGTTCAGCACGATGCCGAAAGGCTTCCTGCCGGCCGACGATCAGGGGCTCATCCTGGTGTTCACCGAGGCGGCGCAGGACGTGTCCTTCACGGCGATGGCTGGCATGCAGCGGCAGGTGGCCGCGATCGTCAAGGAAAATCCCTACGTGGCGGGTGCGATGTCATCGGTCGGTGCCGGCGGGCCGAGCGCGTCGCTCAACGTGGGCAGAATTTTCGTCGCGCTCAAGCCACGCGATCAACGTCCGAACGCCGACGTCGTGATCCAGCAGTTGCGCGGTCCCCTCGCGCGCGTCACCGGCATCAAGGCGTACGTTCAAAACATCCCGGCGATCCGCATCGGCGGCCAGGTTACAAAGAGCTCGTATCAGTACACGTTGCAGGGCACCGACACGAACGAGCTCTATCAATGGGCGCCGAGGGTCGAGGAGAAGCTCAGGTCGCTGCCGGGACTGGTCGACGTGACCAGCGACCTGCAGATTTCCAAGCCGCAGGTGACCGTCGAGATCGACCGCAACAAGGCCGCGGCGCTCGGCGTCTCGGCACAAGAGATCGAGAACACGCTCTACGACGCCTATGGCCAGCGCCAAGTCTCGACGATTTATGCGCCGACCAACCAGTACTGGGTTGTGATGGAGCTGCAGCAGCGCTATCAAACCGACCCATCGGTATTGTCGCTGCTCTACGTGCGCTCCGCGAGCGGTGCGCTGGTGCCATTGAACAGTGTCGCGACGCTGAAGCCGACGGTCGGCCCGCTGGCGATCAATCACCTTGGCCAGCTCGCGGCGGTGACGCTATCGTTCGACCTCAGACCCGGCGTCGCGATCGGTGATGCGATCAAGGAGATCAACAAAGCGACCGCCGAGATGCGCCTGCCGGCGACGATCAACGGCGTCTACCAGGGTACGGCGCAGGCGTTCCAGTCGTCATTGCGCGGGATGGGGATCCTGCTCGTGCTGGCAATCTTCGTGATCTATCTCGTGCTCGGCATCCTCTATGAGAGCTTCATTCATCCGTTCACGATTCTGTCCGGCGTGGTTCCCGCCGGCTTCGGCGCGCTCGTCACGCTGTGGCTGTTCGGCATCGAGCTCAACATGTACGCCTTTGTCGGCATCATCATGCTGGTCGGCATCGTGAAGAAGAACGCAATCATGATGATCGATTTCGCGATCGAGGCGCAGCGCAAGGAAAACAAGGCGCCGGAGGACGCGATCTTCCAGGCGTGCCTGACGCGCTTCCGCCCGATCATGATGACGACGATGGCCGCATTGATGGGAAGCCTGCCGATCGCGCTCGCGCTCGGCGCGAGCGGCCAGGCGCGGCAGTCGCTCGGTCTCGCTGTCGTCGGCGGCCTGGTCGTATCGCAGGCGCTGACGCTCTACATCACGCCGGTGATTTATCTCTACTTCGAGCGGCTGCAACAGCGGCTTGCGGCGCGGCGCCAAGCTGTACCCGCGCCGGCGCGGGCCGCCGCCGACTGATCGACGCGCGGCAGCGCGCACGCGCCATCGTCGGCAACATCCCGGGCAGCGAGGCGATGAAAATCGGCATGATCACCGACAGCCTGCCGGGCACTGACTTCGATACGCTGCTCGCCACGGCGGCGAGACTCGAGCTCGACATGCTCGAATTCGGGTGCGGCAATTGGTCGTCGGCGCCGCATCTCAACCTTGACCGCATGCTGGAGAGCGAGGCCGAGCAGCGCAATTTCAAGGCGCGACTGGCCGAACACGGCATCGCGATCAGCGCGCTCAACTGCTCGGGCAATCCGTTGCACCCGGGGGAACATGGGCGCCGCCACGATGCGGTGACGCGCAAGACGATCAAGCTCGCGAGCCTGATGGGTGTCGATCGCGTAGTGATGATGTCCGGCTGCCCGGGCGCCAGGGGCGACAGCAGTGCCAACTGGATCACCATGGAATGGCCGCCGGAGGTGCGCGAGATCCTCCGCTGGCAGTGGGACGAGGTGCTGATCCCGTACTGGCGCGACCTGGTCGCGTACGCGAACGGGCTCGGAATTCGCAAGCTGTGCCTCGAGCTGCACGGCCATCAGAACGTCTACAACGTGCGGACGCTCGCGCGGTTGCGCGGCGCGGTCGGCGAAACGGTCGGCGCGAATCTCGATCCCAGCCATCTGATGTGGATGGGCGCCGACCCCATCGCTGCAGTACGCGCGCTGGGTGACGCGATCTATCACGTTCACGCCAAGGACACGCGCGTCGACCCGGTGATCGCCGGCGTAAACGGGGTGATCGAAACCACGCCGGGCGATCGCTTCCAGGATCGGGCCTGGAACTACATAACACTGGGCTACGGCCACGGCGAGCTATGGTGGCGTGAGTTCGTCGCCGTGCTCGCAGCGGTCGGATACGATGATGTATTCAGCATCGAGCACGAGGATCCGATGCTGCCGGCGCTCGAAGGCGTCGAGAAATCCGTCGCCTTCCTTCGCAACGTCCTTGTCAAGCGGCCGCGATCCGGCCTTGCACCGAACTAGTCGTCGCGCTTCGTGGTTACATCGACCGTACAACGCAGCGTCGCCATTTTCGATCTGGGCGGGGTCCTGATCGACTGGAACCCGCGGCACCTCTATCGCAAGCTGTTCGAAGGCGACGAGGCGGCGATGGAGCAGTTCCTCGCTACGGTCTGTACGACGGAATGGAACGAGCAGCAGGATGCAGGGCGCAGCTTCATCGAGGCGACGCAGGAGCTGCTACCGCTCCATGCCGACAAGATAGAATTGATCGAGGCCTTCGGCAAGCGCTTCGGCGAAATGATCGCGGGCGCCATCGACGGCACGGTCGATGTGCTCGCGGAGCTGAAGCAGCGCGCGGTGCCGCTCTACGCGATCACGAACTGGTCGGCGGAGACGTTTCCTCCGCAGCGCCGGCGCTTCGCGTTCCTGTCGTGGTTCGACGGCATCGTCGTGTCGGGCATGGAAGGCGTCATCAAACCCCATCCGCGCATCTTCCAGATCCTTTGTGAGCGCCACCGCATCGCGCCGGAAACGGCCGTATTCGTCGACGACGTGGCTGCCAATGCCGCCGCGGCGTCGGCACTGGGCATCCACGGCATCCATTTCCGTTCCCCGGATCAGCTACGGAGCGAGCTCGTCGCCCTCGGCATGCTGCCGACATGATCGATTGCTGTCTCGTCGGCGCCGGATTCATCGGACCCGTGCACGCCGCGAACGTCGCCGGGCATCCGCGGGCACGCCTCACCTGGGTAATCGACCTCGACCTCCGCACGGCCGAGACGCTGGCCGGCAGGCACGGCGCGCGCGCCGGCCGTGACCTCGGCGAGGCGCTGGCCGATCCAGCGGTGGGCGCCGTCATCGTCTGCACGCCGCCGCGGACACACGCACCGATCGTCGAAGCGGCCGCGCGCGCTGGAAAGGCGATTTTCTGCGAGAAGCCGATCGACCTGGACCTGGCGCGCGTCAATGCATGCGCCGACGTGCTTGCGCAAACCCAGGTGCCGTTCTACGTCGGATTCAACCGGCGCTTCGATCCCACGCACCGCGCGCTGCACGATGCGATCCGTGCGGGCGAGATCGGTCGGCCCGAAATGCTGATCCTGTCCAGCCGCGATCCGGAGATTTCCCCGCCGGATTACGTCGCGGCCATGCCCGACGGCATCTTCTACGACACCATGATCCACGATTTCGACATGCTGCGCTGGCTGCTCGACGACGAGCCGGTCGAGATCTACGCCCGCACCGCTTGCATGCTGGACGCCAAGGAAAATCCGCACTGCGATCCCGACACGGCGATGGTCATGCTGCGGATGGCGGGCGGCGCGCTGGTGCACGTCAACTCCAGCTTCCGCGCCGTGTACGGCTACGATCAGCGCATCGAAGCGTTCGGCGAGAAAGGCATGCTGATTTCGGGTAACCAAACGCCGACGACGCTCGAGCGCCATAGCAAGGACGGCATGCGCTGCGATGCGCCGCTGCACTTTTTCATCGACCGTTACGCCGAGTCTTACCGGCGCGAGCTGGACGCATTCATCCAGGCGATCGAAACGCGCACTACCCCGTTGATCAGTCTCGACGACGGGCGGCGCGCACTCATGATCGCCGAGGCCGGCGTGCGCTCCGCCAAGAGAGGTATGCCGGTGGAGCTTCAGCCGTGACTCGTCATGTGTGGTCCTAGAATTCGCGTGGCTTGCTTTGCCGGGGCATTGCAGCGTACCTTTGCCCGGAAAAACGACGATGACCGCGGCGGCCGAAACGTCTCCTCCAAGGGGAGAGTCCACCGCTCGGCCACAGCGGATGCGGCGCGATCGACGCCGCAATCAAAGTGCTGAAGGACAAGGCCGTCCTTCCGGGCCATTTGCCGGCGCTCATCACCGCGATCAAGCCGGCCGTCATCGTCGCCGAGAAGACGCAGACCGGCAACTTGCTCGACAACGCGGTCGCCGAGAACGTGCGACGGCAGATGGCTCGACTGAAGAGTTCGCCGCCGATCGTCCAGAAGCTTTACGCGGGCAAGAAGATCGACATCGTTGGTGGCGTGTATGACCTCGCCACCGGCAAGATCGCACTCGTCTAGACGCACGGGTTTGCCGCCGCTTAGTCTTAGCCTCCCATGGGTACCTGGCGACGTGACAGCACTCGCGTTCCGACCAGCACGCGGATGAGGATAACGGCTAAGACCATCAGCACGATCAGCACCGACGCGTACGCCGTCGCGTAGCCGTACTCGCCGACCTCGGCGCGGCCGACGATGTTGACCGTCGCCATGTCGAAACGCGGGCTGGTGAGGAAGATCACCGCGGAAATCGAGGTCATGGCGCTGATGAAGCTCACGACCAGCGCCGCCACCACGGCCGGCCGGATCAGCGGCAGGATCACGCGCCGAACGGTGACCAACGTGCCGGCGCGCAGCGTCGCCGAGGCCTCGTCCAGGCTGCGATCGATCTGACTCAATGCCGCCAGGCCTGCGCGCATGCTTGTCGTCATGTCGCGAAACACGAAGCAGGCCACGAGGATGAGGCCGGTGTAGGCCAACTCGATCGGCGGCGCGTTGAAGGCAAGGATATACGCGATCCCGACCACCGTCCCGGGCACGGCGAAGTTCAACATCGCCATGAACTCGAAGGTGCGTTTGCCCGCGAAGCGCTGGCGGTCCAGCAGATAAGCGACGGCCAGCCCGAACGCAGCGGTGAGAGGCGCCGCGGTCAGCGCGATCATCAGCGTCGTCGAAAACGAGCTCCACGCTCCGCCCGTCCAGAAGAGCTTGCCGTTTTCGACCGCGACGCCGAACGCAGTCGCGTAATGGCGCAAGGACAGCGCATGGTTGAGACCCCATTTCTCGAAGAAGCCACCGGTGAAAATCATCAAATAGATCACGACAGCCAGCGCTGCCCAAGGCAGGGCAAGCCCGGCCATGACCGCAACGACCGAGCGCGGCAACGGCGTGCGCAAGCCACTATCGCCTTTGCCGCCCACGGTGACAAAGCTGCGCCCCGCGAGCAGCCGCCGCTGGATCAAGAACAGGGCCAGCGAAAAGGCCAGCAGGATCACGGCGAGGACCGAGGCGCGCCCCGGGTCCTGCTGCACGCCCACGACGGCGAAGTAGATCGCGGTGGAGAGGACCTCCAGATTGCCGCCGAGCAACAACGGGTTGCCAAAATCGGCGAGGCTCTCGATGAACACGATAAGGAAGGCATTGGCGATGCCCGGTGCCATCAGCGGCAGCGTGATGGTGCTGAAGGTCCGCATCGGCGACGCGCGCAACGTCTGTGCCGCCTCTTCCAGCGCCGGACTGATGCCCTCGGCGATGCCTACAAGCACCAGGTAGGCAACCGGGGTCAGCGCCAGCGTCTGCGCGAGCCAAACGCCGGGCAGGCCGTAGATCCACCGCGTCGGCCGGAGGCCGAAGCTCCATTCGAGCAGCGCATTCAGCGCGCCGGAACGGCCGAACAGCAGGATCAAAGCCAGTCCGATGACAAAGGGTGGCGTAATCATCGGCAGGATCGACAGGACGCTCAACAGCCTGCGTGCGCGGAACCGTGTGCGCGTCACGATGAGCACGAAGCAGAACCCGAGCAGCGTCGCCGCGGATGCCGTCATCAGCCCCAGTTGCATCGTGTTCCAGACAATGCCGTCGTAACCCCAGACCTTGCTGCTCGCGAGGCGCGCTAACAACGCGGTGAGCGAGAGATTGCCCGTGGAGTCAAGGAACGCGTGCAGAAAGAGCCGGCTGAGCGGGTAGAGCGTGAACAGCCCGACGAGCGCGATCGAAGCGCCGATGGCGCCGGCGACGAACGCGTCGCCCCTGACCCAGCCTTTGAGCGCCAGCCCGTGACACAGAAGCACGAGCATGGCAGCGGCGACGAAAAGAGCGCCGTATCCCAGACCCTGCTGGCGGCGAGGCAGCTCGCCGAACGCAATCGCGAGCTCGCGCCATCGCCAACCATCGATGTCGATCGCCAGCGCAATCGCCGCGATGTAGATGAGCCCGGCAACACCGATCGCGATAAGCGCCCGCGCGATGCGTCGTCTCGAATCAGAACGTATCGCCGGCCGCCACAGGAAGGCGAAGGGCGCCAGCAACACGAGCAACAACGGGAGGAACCAGAGCCTGCCGTGCCATAGGAGTTGCACCAGGGCAGGCGCGGTCGCGGGAGACCACGGGTACTGTCCCAACCATTGGAAAGCGAAGAATCCGCTGCCGCCGATAGCGCTCCACGGCAGCAGTGCGAAGCCGACCCACGCGAGCGCGAGCCAGGGACCGATAACGCGTCTCATCGCGCTACCGAAGCGTTACATGAGTCCGTTCGTATTGAGCCTGTCGAAGCATGAACGGAGCGATGCAATGCGCGCTCGTCTACTTGCCCGCTCGCCCTTCGACAAGCCTGCCTGAGCGGAGTCGATGGGCTCAGGGCGAACAGGACCTAACGCAGCGCTTCCCCAAGATCATCAGCCGCCACCGACGTTATTTCGGCGCCTTGAACACCTCGTTCTCCCAGCGCGACAACAGACGCTCGCGGCCTTCCTTCGAGCCGTACTTGTCGAGGTCGAGCTTGATCAGCTTCACCTCGGAAGGCTTGGGTGCCATCGGATGAACCTGCGCATTCTTGTTCGACGGAATCTGAAACTTGTTGACCGTGATCGCCACGTTCTGCCCGGCAGGCGACAGGACAAAATCCATCCACTTCTTCGCGCCCTCTGGATTCGGGCCGCCTTTAATGATCGCCGAGGAGATGATCTCGTAACCGGTGCCTTCACACGGGGCCACCGTCTTGATCGGATAGCCCTGGGCCGCCTGCGCCACCGAGTCGTGGAGGAACGTGATGCCGATCGTCGTCTCGCCCTTGCCGGCGGCGCGGATGCCGGCCGTGCCCGAGCGCGTGTACTGGTTCACGTTCTTGTTCATGGCCGCAAGGAACTTGAAGCCCTGGTCCTCGCCCATCAATTGCAGGATGGTCGAGACAGTGTTGAATGCGGTACCCGAGGTTCCGGGATTCGCCATCTGGATCTCGTTCTTGTATGCGGGATTGATCAAGTCCTTCCAGCATTTCGGTTCGGGCATCTTGTTCTTCGCGAGGAGCTCCGTGTTGTAGCCGAATCCCAGCACGCCGGTGTAGATCGGCGTCTGAAAGTACTTGTTCTCCTCGGCAATGCGCTGCGCCCAGTCGTGCAGCTGCGCCACCATGGGCGACTTATATGCCTCGAGCAGCCCTTCCGCCGCCAGTGCCTTGGCCGAAGCGGATTCGGCGGCGTGAACGACGTCGGCGCGCGGATTGCCCTTTTCGGCGCGGATCTGCGCGAGGCTTTCGCCGTCGGTACGGCGGATGAAGACGGCCCTCTGCCCGGTGGTCTTGTCGTACGCGGCCTTCAGCGCTTCGCACCAGTCGACCTCGAAGTTGCACAGCACCGTGACTTCCTGCGCCGCTGCCGACGCGGCAATCGCCCACAGCAGCAAGCACCCTAGCAACGTTGTCGGTACCGAAGCGCCTGCACGTCGATCGACCTTCATCTGTACGCCCTCCCCTTAGAAGCCATGAGGCGATCCACATTAGCACTTGTTGTCCGCAAGCGCGAGACAAGGCCAGCGACGCTGTCGCCGCCATCGCCGGCTGACCGCCACCCGGCCGTGCGGCGAGCGATCATCGGCAATATCCGGAGCGGCGACGTGGTGAAAATCGGCATGATCACACTCACAGTTTCGTCATTGCGCGCTCCAAAATGGTTCGTGCATGTAGACCAATTGCATACCACTCGCGCAAGCGGTATCTTGAGCTTACCATGCCGCAAGCGGCAGACTCGCCTGCGTGACGCCCCACCACGCAGCGACCATTCGTTACGTTATCGGCATCGACGGCGGCGGGACAGGAACTCGCGCCCGGTTGACGCGAGCCGATGGAGAGGTATTGGGATTCGCGCAGGCGGGGCCATCGGCGCTCGGACAAGGCGTGCAGCAGGCGTGGAGCAATGTCTCGCAGGCAATCGAACGGTCGTTTCACGCCGCGAACGTTCACGCCTGGCAACCCGAAGAATGCGCAGTCGGGCTGGGCTTGGCCGGCGCGATCGTCCCGAAGCACAACCGAGATTTCGTGCAAGTGGCGAATCGTTTCGGCGAGATCGAACTCGCGAACGACGGGTATACGGCGCTGTTGGGCGCCCACGGCGGCGGCCCAGGCGCCATCGTTGCCGCGGGCACCGGCAGCATCGGCGAGGCGCTGCGCGACGACGGCGAGCACGTCTCGGTCGGTGGCTGGGGTTATCCAGTCGGCGATGAAGGCAGCGGCGCCTGGCTGGGTATGCGTGCGATGCGCGAGGCGCAACTTGCAAGTGACGGCCGCGGCCCGGCCGGTCCGCTGGTGAACGCAATCCGGGCCGTCGCGGGCAATTCGCGCGAAGCGCTGCTCGCATGGTGCGAGCGCGCCGGCCAGCACGCCTACGCGGCGCTCGCGCCGCTCGTCTTCGACACCGAAGCGACCGATACAAGAGCGGCGCAATTGCTGGACGATGCCGCGCGAGCGATCGATAGCATCATCCTTGCCCTCGATCCAGACGGCCGGCTGCCTCTCGTGGTCTCCGGCAGCATCGGGCAGCGCTTGCAAAGCAGCCTCGCGCCGTCGATCCGTGCGCGGCTCGTCGAGCCAGCGGGCGATGCGGTCGATGGCGCACTGCGACTAATTCGCGCGCGACTCGAGAAGACAGGACGACATTTCGATGACCGCTGAGATCCACGGCTGCATCCTGACCCCGCGGGGTTTCGTCGACGGCATGCTCGCGCATGGTGGAGGCCATATTGGTCGCATCGAGGGACGGCCGGTTCCGGACGAGCGCGCGCGAGACGAAGCGCAGACGTTTGTGCTCCCCGGGTTCATCGATTCGCACGTCCACGGCGGGGGTGGACGCGACACGATGGAGGGCGGCGACGCGATCGACTGCATTGCACGGATGCACGTCCGGCACGGAACGACTTCGCTGCTCGCGACGACGATGACCGCGCCGCTGCCTGAGCTCGAATTCGCGATGAGCGCAATTGGCGGGGCGTGCCGAATGCGCCGCAGCGGAGCGGCGCGCGTGCTCGGCGTGCACCTCGAAGGCCCTTATATCAATCCGCGCAAGCTCGGTGCGCAACCGGACTTCGTGCGGCCCGCGTCGATCGCCGAGGTGCTCGCGTTGCACGCGCTCGCACCGATCGTGCTGATCACGCTCGCACCCGAGCTGTCCGGCAATCTCGACATCATTCCGGCGTTGCGCGCGGCCGGCTTCCGCGTGCAGATCGGCCATACGCTCGGCACTTACGAAGACGGTGTGGCAGCGCTCGAGCGCGGCGCCGGCGGCTTCACGCATCTGTTCAACGCGATGTCGGGAATGCATCATCGCGCGCCCGGCATTGTCGGTGCAGCGCTTGCGCACGCGCGGCATGCGGAAATCATCCCGGACCTGCTGCACGTGCACCCCGGAGCGCTGCACGCAGCGCTGCGGGCGATACCCGGGCTGTTCTGCGTCACCGATTCGACGGCGGCGGCCGGCATGCCCGACGGCGAATACCGCCTGGGCTCGCATCGCGTGACCAAATGCATGGGCGGCGTCCGCTTGCCGGACGGGACGCTGGCCGGCAGCACATTGACGATGGACCAGGCGCTGCGCAACCTCGTCGCGCTCGGGCTTTCGCTCCACGAAGCATCGTTGCGCGTATCCACGCACGCCGCCGATTACCTCGGCCTCAAGGATCGAGGGCGGATCGACGAAGGTCACCAAGCCGACTTCGTCGTGCTCGACCGTGATCTGCAATTGCAGCGGGTGCTCGTCGAAGGAGAGGACATTGATCTCGCGGATGCTTGATGAAGCCCGCGACGTGCTGATGAACATTCCAAAAAAGGTCGAAGAGCGATCGCTGCAGATCTACTTCTGGTGACCGGTGAGCGGAGCCGCCTGATGTGGATGGGCGACCTGATGCGCGCCCATTCGCGAAGTCGCGGCCGGAGCAGGCACCGGGGGCTCCGATCAGCGGCATCCGCGGCGATTCGCCATGGCTCGAGAGAATAAAAAGGGACTGCTTGTTACTTGTCCGACAAGTTTGGTGTGATATCCTACTAACTCGAAGCCGCATGGCGCCCGGCACCACTCGGCAAACCCTTAATCCTCGACAAGACCGGATCCTTGCGCAATCCATCGATCAAAAACCGGCCTCGGGACAGTCTCACGGCGCAGGTGTTGCGCGAGCTGACGGCCCGCATCGAGCGCGGGGAATTGAAGCCCGGCGACCGCTTGCCTACGGAGCGCGAATTGGTGGCGAACTATCGCGTCAGCCGTACCGTCGTGCGCGAAGCCATCTCCAGCCTGCGCGCGTCGGGTCGAATCGAGACGCAGCAGGGGCGCGGTGCGTTCGTTCGCTATCCTCCTGTGTCGTTTCGCTACGCTCTGGATGCGCCAGACCTGGCCAAGGTGGGCGATGTCCTGCACATCATGGACTTGCGCATCGGGCTCGAATCCGAGGCCGCGTCGCTCGCGGCCAAGCGGCACAGCGCCGCGCAGCTCAACGATATCCATGCGGCGCTCAAGAAACTCGAGACCGATATCACCTCGGCCGACGCGTCCGTAGCTTCCGATGTTCAGTTCCATCTGGAGATCGTCCGCGCGACTGGCAACGCCTATTTCGTCGATGTTTTCAAGCAGCTCGCCCCGGTCATGATCCCCAGGGCGCGGGTCGATTTGTTCAAGCACGATCGCAAGGCCAAGGTCCAGTATCTCCAGCTGATCCAGCAGGAACATGCACAGATCTATCAGGCGATCGCGCGTCGCGATGCGGAAGCCGCCCGCGCTGCCGTTCGCCTGCATCTTGCCAACAGCAGGGAACGGCTGCGCGCGGCGCTGGAACGAACCGCGGGACCCGACGCGCGCCGCGCGTCGAAATCAGCGACACTGCGTCCCGCCGGAAGCATACCGGCATAGTTTAGGAAGACCCGCTGCTAGCAGAAAGCGCAAACAAAAAGGCATGTAATGCAATGCGACTCCACGGTTTCGCAAGCGGTGAAAGATATGGGTCGCGAGTAACGTCCAACCAGCAAAGGAGGAATTCATGAAGCGTCGCGATTTCGTAAAGCTTTGCGCCTCGTCGCTCGCCGTGGGCACGGCGAATGTTCCGGGCGTGTCGTCCGCGCAGGAGAAGGTGGTGTGGAAAGCCTCCGACGTTCATCCACTCGGTTATCCGACGGTCGAGGCGATTGTGCGGATGGGTAAGAAGCTGGAGAAGGAAACCAACGGCCGCATTTCGATCCAGATGTACCCGCTGATGCAGTTGGGCGGCGAGAAGGAGATGATCGAGCAGGCGCAGGTGGGAGCGCTGCAGATCGCGCGCATCTCGGTGGGCGCCATGGGCCCGGTCGTGGACGAGCTCAACGTGTTCAACCTGCCGTTCATCTTCCGCGACGAAGCGCACATGCGGAAGGTGATCGACGGACCGATCGGCCAGGAGTTGCTGGACAGGGTCACGGCCAGTCCGCAATCCCGGCTGGTGGTGCTGGGCTGGATGGACGCCGGCACCCGCAACGTCTACTCGAACAAGCCGGTCACCAAGCCCGAGGATTTGAAGGGCATGAAGATCCGGATGATGGGCAACCCGATCTTCGTCGAGACGATGAATGCAATGGGTGGCAATGGCATTTCGATGGGCTTCAACGAGTTGTTCGGCGCGTTGCAGACGGGCGTGGTGGACGGCGCCGAGAACAATCCGCCAACGCTACTCGCCCAGAACCACTACACGGTCAGCAAGGTGTACAGCCTCACGGGTCACCTCATCATTCCCGAGATCTTCGTATTCTCGCGCCGTACGTGGGACGGCATGTCCAAGGCCGATCAGGACCTGCTCAAGAAGTTTTCGCGAGAGGCGCAGTTCGAGCAACGCCAGTTGTGGGACGCGTACACCACGGAGGCCGAAACCAAGCTCAAGGCAGCCGGCGTGCAGTTCGTCCAGGCCGACAAGGCGGCGTTCTACAAGGCGACGCAACCGGTCCGCGACAAGTACGGTGCCAAATACGCCGCGCTGCTGAAGCGCATCGAAGACACCAAGTAGCCGCAACCGAGAAAGGCACGCGGCCATCCTGGCCCGCGTGCCTTTCTCCTGCTGGAGCCCGCAGCGATGAGCCCGAAGCAACGCTACCAACAGGCGATGGAATGGCTGTATGTCGCCTGCATCGTGATTTCCGGTACCGCGCTGGTGATGATCACGCTGATCATTCCGCTCGGCGTGTTCATGCGTTATGCGATGAACAACCCGTTATCCTGGCCGGAGCCGGCCGCCGTCATCATGATGGTGATGTTCTCGTTTCTCGGCGGCGCTGCCGTATATCGAGCCAACGTGCACATCGCGGTGGAGGCGTTGCTCAACGCGGTGAGTCCGGGCATGCGGCGCGCCATGCTCTGGGGAGTGGACCTGTGCATGGGTGCAACCGCGCTCTTCATGCTCGGCTACGGCGTGCAACTGTGTCTGGTTACGCGGTATTCGACGATGGCCGAATTCCCCGTGCTGTCGCAGGGCCTCGTGTATCTACCGATTCCGGTCGCGGGTCTGCTAACGCTGCTGTTCGTCATCGAGAAAGTCTGGGTGGGCGAGCCACCCAAGACGTCGTTCATGTACAGCGACCAGGCCGTTGAGTTGGAGTAGCGATGGACGCTCTCGTGCTGCTGGGCTCGTTTACGCTCCTGTGCGCACTCGGCGTGCCGGTCGCCTACGCCCTCGGTCTGGGCGCGATTGTCGCCGCATTCTGGGTGGACATACCCCTTGAAGCGGTGATGCTGAAGATCTCCGACGGTACCGATGATTTCGCGCTGCTGGCGATCCCGTTTTTTGTGCTCGCCGGCGCGATCATGGCCGAGGGCGGCATGGCCGCGCGCCTGATCAACCTCGCCAAGGTATTCGTCGGCTTCATCCGCGGCGGGCTGGCGCTGGTGAACGTCCTCGCCAGCACGCTGTTCGGCTGCATCTCAGGATCGTCGGTCGCCGACACCGCGTCGATCGGCTCGGTGATGATTCCGCAGATGATCAAGGCCGGCTATCCGCGCATCTTCGCCACCAACGTGACGATCTGCGGTTCGGTCCAGGCGCTCCTCATCCCGCCCTCGCACAATGCCGTGATCTACTCGCTCGCCGCTGGCGGCACGATCTCGGTCGCGCACCTCTTTCTCGCCGGGATCTTCCCGGGACTCCTGTTCGGTTTGTGCCTGATCGGGCTCGTGTTATGGACCGCCCAAAAGCGCGGCTTTCCAAAGGGTGAGCCCACGGCGCTCAAGGACGTGCCTAGGATCGTCGGCGATGCGCTTTGGGGTCTCGTCACCGTCGTCATCATCATGGGCGGCATTCTCTCCGGGGTGTTCACTCCGACCGAGTCCGCTGCGGTTGCCTGTGTGTACGCCTTTCTGGTGACGCTTTTTGTCTACCGCGACTACAAGTGGCGCGACCTGCCTCACCTCATCCACCGCGTGGTCAAGACCGTTGCGATGGTGATGATGCTGATCGGCTTCTCGGTCGCCTTCGGCTACATGATGGCGATCATGCAGATCCCCGCGAAGGTGACGCAATTCTTCCTCGGCGTCTCGGAGAACAAATACGTATTCCTGCTGCTCGTCAACATCCTGCTGCTTCTGCTCGGCACCTTCATGGATCTCGCGCCGATGCTGCTCATCTGCACGCCGATCTTCATGCCGGTGATACTCAAGCTGGGTATCGATCCGGTGCATTTCGGGATGATCATGATCCTCAACCTCGGCATCGGATTGATCACGCCGCCCGTTGGGCCGACGCTTTTTGTCGGCTGCGCAATCGGCAAGGTCACGATGGAGCAGGTCTCGAAGGAGCTATGGCCGTTCTACGGCGCGATGTGCCTCGCGCTGCTGCTCGTCACCTACATTCCGGCACTCTCCCTGTGGTTGCCGAGCCTGTCCAAGCTCTAGCGCCTTCCCGCGTCTTCATCATCACCATCGGCGCCCGCGCGTCGAATGTCTCCTGGTGAGCGCGAGATGGGATCGCCCGCGCGCAGGGTTGCCGTAACCGACGGAATGGCGTACCTTTCTTAACTAACGCTAGGGGTCCTCCCGCAAGGCGCGGGACGGTGAGATCACACCCTTGGTACCTGTGCGGATAATGCCGGCGCAGGGAAGCGTGCTCCACCTCTCCCGCTCCCCGCCCGACGCTCCGCAGTGTCAGAGGAGCGCCATGAACGCCAACGACAGATTTTTCGCACGCGACGCGCAAGTCGACAGCGCCGCCGTCCAACCGCTGCCGAATTCGCAGAAGATATTCGTCGAAGGCTCGCGACCGGACGTGCGCGTGCCGATGCGCGAGATCGCGCAAGGCGATACGCCCGCGTTGTTCGGCGTCGAAAAGAATCCGCCCATCGTCGTCTACGACACCTCGGGACCCTATACCGATCCCGCGGCGACGATCGATATTCGCAAGGGACTGCCGGCGCTGCGCGCACGCTGGATCGAGGAACGCGGCGACACGGTCGAGCTCTCGCAGCTCTCCTCCGCATACGGCCGCGAGCAGCTATCGGATACTGCCTTGTCCGGGATGCGCTTCGATCTGCAGCGCAAGCCGCGCCGTGCGCGCGATGCCACCAATGTCACGCAGATGCACTACGCGCGCCGCGGTATCGTCACGCCGGAGATGGAGTTCATCGCCATCCGCGAGAACCTGAAGCGCGAAATAACGCTGAAGATGCTGCCGGAGCTGGTGACGCGGCAGCACGCTGGACAGAGCTTCGGCGCCGCGATCCCGGAATTCGTCACGGCCGAGTTCGTGCGCAGCGAAGTCGCGCGCGGCCGCGCGATCATTCCCGCCAACATCAACCACCCGGAAACGGAGCCGATGATCATCGGCCGTAATTTCCTGGTCAAGATCAACGCCAACATCGGCAATTCCGCGGTTTCCTCGTCGATCCAGGAAGAAGTCGAGAAAATGACCTGGGCGACGCGCTGGGGGGCGGACACTGTCATGGACCTGTCGACCGGCAAGAATATCCACGAGACGCGCGAATGGATCATCCGCAACTCGCCCGTGCCCATCGGCACCGTTCCGATCTACCAGGCGCTGGAGAAGGTCGATGGCAAGGCCGAGGAGCTGACCTGGGAGATGTACCGCGACACGTTGATCGAGCAGGCCGAGCAGGGTGTGGACTACTTCACCATTCACGCCGGCGTGCTGCTGCGCTATATCCCGCTCACCGCCAAGCGCATGACCGGCATCGTCAGCCGCGGCGGCTCGATCATGGCCAAGTGGTGCCTCGCCCATCACAAGGAGAGCTTCCTCTACACGCGTTTCGAGGATATCTGCGAGATCATGAAGGCGTACGACGTCTCGTTCAGCCTCGGCGACGGCCTGCGTCCGGGGTCGGGCTACGATGCCAACGACGAGGCGCAGATGGCGGAACTCGCCACGCTGGGCGAGCTTACGCAGATCGCATGGAAGCACGACGTGCAGACGATGATCGAAGGCCCGGGCCACATCCCGATGCATCTGATCAAGCACAACATGGACGAACAGCTGCGGCTCTGCGGCGAGGCGCCGTTTTACACGCTGGGACCGCTCACGACCGACATCGCGCCGGGCTACGATCACATCACCTCGGCCATCGGCGCGGCGATGATCGGCTGGTACGGCACCGCGATGCTCTGCTACGTGACGCCGAAGGAGCATCTGGGACTGCCCAACAAGGTCGATGTCAAGGACGGCATCATGGCGTACAAGATCGCCGCGCATGCGGCCGACCTCGCCAAGGGCCATCCTGGCGCGCAGATCCGCGACAACGCGCTCTCCAAGGCGCGCTTCGAGTTTCGCTGGGAGGACCAGTTCAACCTCGGGCTCGATCCCGACAAGGCGCGCGAGTTCCACGACGAGACGCTGCCGCAGGAAGGTGCGAAGCTCGCGCACTTCTGCTCGATGTGCGGCCCGCATTTCTGCTCGATGAAGATCACGCAGGACGTGCGCGAGTACGCGGCCAAGCTCGGCGTGGACGAAGCCGCCGCGCTGGAAAAGGGAATGGAAGCGAAGGCGGTCGAGTTCGTGCGGAAGGGCGCGGAGATCTACAGCAAGGCATAGCCGGAAGCGCAAGGCAGTGAGCCCCGGGTCTCAACTCGCGGGCTCGCTTCGTTCCGCCTAGAACCGTCCCAGCCAGCGCCGGTAGGCCACGGCGAATAGCGCGTATCTACGAGATCAACGTCAAAGTTGCCTGAAGGAAGCGCCGCACAGCTTGCCCCGCAGGGCGTCAGGCACGTGCCGGCGGGAAGTATTCGTATCGGCGTTTCCGGGTGGCGCTATTCGCCCTGGCGCGGCGCGTTCTACCCCGAAGGTTTGGCGCAGCGGCGCGAGCTGGAGTACGCGTCGCGCATGCTGTCGTCGATCGAGCTCAACGGCTCGTTCTATTCCCTGCAGCGTCCGGAGGTCTATGCGCGCTGGTATGAACAGACGCCGGTGGATTTCATCTTCAGCGTCAAGGGCCCGCGCTACATCACGCATATTTTGCGGCTGCGCGATGTGGCGACGCCACTTGCCAATTTCTTTGCGTCGGGCGTTGCAAATCTCCATGAAAAACTCGGGCCGTTCCTCTGGCAGTTGCCGCCGAACCTCAAGTTCGACCCGGCGTCGATCGAGGCGTTCCTGTCGTTGCTGCCGCGCGATACCGACCAGGCGTCGGCGCTGGCCCGTCGTCACAACACCAAGGTGAAAGGCCGGGCGCAGATCGCTTACGGCACCAACCGTCCCTTGCGACACGCGCTCGAGGTCAGGCACCCGAGTTTCGTCGCTGCGGGATTCATCAAGCTGCTGCGCAAGCATCGCATTGCGTTTGTCGTCGCCGATACCGCGGGCAAGTGGCCCGAATACGAGGATGTGACCGCCGATTTCGTCTATATTCGCCTGCACGGCGCAAAGGAGCTGTACGTCAGCGGTTACAGCGACAGGATGCTCGACCGCTGGAGCAAACGCATCCGGTTGTGGAGCGCAGGCAAGGAACCGCACAACGCCAGGCGCATGTCCCACCGGCCGGCGCGGCGGGCTTCATCGCGCGACGTCTACTGCTATTTCGACAATACCGCCAAGGAGCACGCGCCGCGCAACGCGCGGAGGCTCGCGCACAAGCTCGGCGTGCGCTGGACTTAGGCGGCGGGGCGTTGTCGGACGGACGCGGCCGCCGATCGGAATCGGGCTACGACGCGCGAGCCCTGCGGGCGCGAAAAACGACGGCGCCGTAGATCACCACGTTGAGCACGAGAAGCGCCGCGCCAAGCACCATCTGCACATCGCGCGTCAGCGCTTCCGGGTAGAGCAGAGCGTCGATGTAATGCTCGACGAAACCTCCCGCGTAGCCTGAGTCGCCGGCAGCGCGGCGCAATTCGACTTCGAGCGGCGTGAGCGGACAAACGCGCCCTGTGAATTCGACGAACGCCGCCCACGCCAGGGCGGGCAGATGCAGCCAGGCGAATCCCGGCGCGCGTAACACGAGAAGCCCGCCAAGCAGCGCGAACAGCACAAACGCGAGGTGAAGAACCAGGACGGCGTCGGCAGCGATCCGCTCAAACATTCGTCGTACTTCGAGTCAGCCCCGCGCGACCCAGGACAGGCTGGTGAAGCGCAGAGTGCTGCAGCTTATGCCGACGCGTTGATACGTACTGGAACGCGCCTGCGTCCCCAGGCCCGCTCGAACATGTCGTAGCGCCCGGGCAGCGGCGTCGAGCAGTGCATGCAGCGCCCGTCCGGCGTCAGCGAATAGTCGAGGATCTCGTACCAGTCGCGCACGATCACGGGCTTGGCGCAGCCGGGGCAGAAGGTCGTTCCCCCCTCGCGGTCGTGAACGTTGCCGGTGTAGACGTAGTGCAGGCCCTCGGCCAGCGCGATCTTGCGGGCACGAATCAGCGTCGAAGCGGGCGTGTGCGCGATGTCCATCATCTTGTAGTCGGGATGGAACGCCGTGAAATGCAGCGGCACATCGGGCCCCAGCTCGCGCATGATCCACTTCGATTCGGCCTCGATCTCGGCGTCGGAATCGTTCTTGCCGGGGATCAGGAGCGTCGTTATCTCGAACCATACGTCGGTTTCGTGCTTGAGATACACGAGCGTGTCGAGCACCGGCTGCAGACGCGCGCCGCAGAGCTTGAAATAGAACTCGTCGGTGAAGCCCTTCAAGTCGACGTTGGCAGCGTCCATCTTGGCGTAGAACTCGCGCCGCGCCGCGGTGCCGATGTAGCCCGCGGTCACCGCGATCGCCTGGATGCCGAGCTCATGACACGCGTCCGCAGTGTCCATCGCATACTCGGCGAAGATCACCGGATCGTTGTAGGTGAATGCGATGCTCCTGCAGCCTCGCGCTTGCGCGGCGCGCGCGATCATCTCCGGTGTCGCCTGGTCCATCAGCGTGTCCATCTCGCGCGACTTGGAGATGTCCCAGTTCTGGCAAAACTTGCACGCGAGGTTGCAGCCGGCTGTGCCGAACGAGAATGCGCTCGAGCCGGGGAAGAACTGGTTCAGCGGCTTCTTCTCGACCGGATCGATGCAGAATCCCGACGAGCGGCCGTAGGTCGTCAGCACCATGGCCTCGCCCTTGCGCTGGCGGACGAAGCAGGCGCCGCGCTGGCCATCGTGTAGCCGGCAATCGCGTGGACAAAGATCGCACTGGATGCGGCCATCGTCCAGCGCGTGCCAGTAACGTCCCGGATAATCTCTCATGGATGCTCAGTTACCCTCGAAAGCTCGCTCTCCTTCCACTTTGTCACCTGGTAGAGCGCAACGTTCAACCGCGGGCTCCAGAAATCGGCGGGCAGCCCCGCCTTGTGCTTCAGCGCGGCGAGAAACTCGCGCGGCTCCGGGAGCGCTTCCCAGACTTGCGGCAGGAATGTGGCCCGGTGGTCATCGAGCTCGAGGGTGACGCCGTCGATGCCCGGGCGAAGGCGCGCGCGCAATTGATCCTCGGTGTCGAAGCGCCCGCTCTCCAGAGGCGAAAGGAGCGAGACCTCGACCGATGTCGCCTCGAATTCGTCCGACGTCAGCGGTGGAAAGCGCGGGTCGCGGAATGCCGCGGCGACTGCATTTTCGCGCACGTCGAGCCCGACGTCCCGAGTCGCTCTGAGGCTTCCGATGCAACCGCGCAATTCTCCGCGATAAAACAGCGTGACGAACGTCGCTCCGAACCGCAGCAAGGCCCCGCGGTCGGGCGCCCCGTTTGCGAGTCCCAGCTCGGCGGCAATCGCCCGGCGGGCGATGCCGATCAAGGTGCGGCCGAGCTCGTCATCGCGCATCGGCAGTCTCCGCGAGCGCCTCCGCGGCTTGCCTGTGCCGCAGTCCCGGCCCCCGGTCGATGAATGCGAACGCGGCATAGCCGACGACGCGCGACTTGTCTCCTGCGGTATCGCCCGAGTTGCGCAGGTCGATGAGCTCAGGAAAGAGGTTCCGTCGCCGCGCGCAAAGCGCGAAGCCGTTGATCGGCGTTGCACCGCAGGCCTGCTCGTGATCGAGAGACGAGTCGAGCGCCAGGATCGCGGCCGCGGTGCCGCGGTCGAGCTGGCGCGCTGCTGCATACGGGTGATAGTGAGAAAGATCGGAGCTGACGACGATGAGCGTCTCGGGCCCGCCCCACAGGCAGTCGATAACTGCTGCCACCTCTTCGGCGGTCGCGTCGCCTACGGCGAAGGGCACGATCCGGAAATCGTCGAGCACCGTTTGCAGGAACGGCAGCTGTACCTCCAGCGAATGCTCGAGGGCATGCGCCGCCTCACTCGTCTGAACCTGCGGCAATTCGAGCACCCGCGCCGCGGCGTCGGTGTCGACCGCGACCGTGCCCAGCGGCGTTGCGAATGCGTCGGCCGCGGGCAGCGCGAGACCGCGGATCGGCACGCGATGCACGGGACCCAGCAGCACCACGCGGCGGATCGTGCCCCGCCCCGCGGCGATCCGGCGGTAAGCCGGCGCCGCGACCGGACCGGAATAGATATAGCCGGCGTGCGGGACGATGATCGCCTTGGGCAGCGGCGCATCAGTGTCCGGCAACGAATGCGCCTCGGCCAGGTAGCCTCGCACTGCAGCGCCTAGAACCGCAGGCGTTCCCGGGTAGAACATGCCGGCCACTGCGGCCGGTCGCACGGTTTGCACTCGCCACCTCGCGTCGATCGCCGCCCGGCTGGGGACGCTCACAACTTTCCGAACGGGGGGATTATTGTCGCGCGATGGCGCTCACTTTGCTACCGGCGGCACGACCTTGCGATCGGCTTTGTTGCGTAGCCTGGGTTGAGCCGCAGGCAAAGCCCGGGGCGAGACTCAATGTCGCGATGGTCCCGGGATTCGCGCTGCTCATCCCGGGCTACTTGGCCGGCGGCACGACCTTGCGATCGGCCATGTGCCGCAGGTATGCGAGCAGCTCGGCGAACTCGCGATCGGGGAGTGTCCTGCTGTCGAACGCGGGCATCTTGGCGCCCGGCCAGCGATGCAGCGCCTGGGGATCGCGGATAAGCCGCCGCAGCGCGTCGGGACGCATGTACTCGGTCGGGTTATAAGGGACGTTGAGATCCGGCCCCAGCGTCGCGTCTCCACCGCCATTCAACGTGTGGCAAGCAATGCAATGCTTCTGGAACGCCGCGAACCCCGCCCGGATCGGATGGCCTGCCGGCAGCTTTGCCGCCGGCGCGATCATCGGAAAGCGCTTGACCAGCGACGCGACCGCCTCGATACGCACGATTTGGTGCGGCCATTGCTCGCGCGTGATCGCGCCCTTTTCCGCGCGCAGCCAGACGAGATAGAACGGCCCGGCGCTCCCGGTCTGCCCGGCCTTGAGCGGCGGCCACGGCGCCTCGGCGGGCTCGACGGCCAGATAGGCGACGGCGCCGCCGTCGTGCGCCAGCAGCGCCGCTGCCGGCAGCGTCGTCACAGAACCGTCGGCAGCCACGAGACGAACGCTGTCGTCGGTCGCGGCGCCATCGAGCAATGTCGCGAAAGGGATCGCGCGGAAAGTCATGCTGTGCCCGTAGGCGACATCGGCGGGGATCGTCACCGTCGTCGCCGCTGGTAGCGCCAGCAGACCGGCGGAGGTGTAAATAGCGGTGCGTCCGCCGGTTGCGACCGTCAAGGCCGGTTCGGCGGCCACCGCGCTGGCGACGGCGCACAGCAGGAGCCCGACAAGCCAGAGCCGATGTGTTCCGCGGCCTCCTCCATCGGTCGCTGTTTTGCCAGGCATCAAGTGTCGGCCTCCTGCGTCGACTCGCCACGCGCGATCCCGCGCACTGCGTGCGCAGGGCGACCGGCGACGCCGCGGGCTCGCGCCGTCATTCCTCGTGTGCGAGCGGGCGCACGATGTAACCGCCCGACTTCTCGTCGCGCTCGAGCGCGAGCACGCCGCGCCGCTCGGCTTCCTCGAGCAGCCCGTTGAACGAGCGGAATCCATAATACGACTCGGCGAACCCGGGCTTTCGCCGCTTTAGTGCCTGCTTGACCATCGATCCCCAGATCTTTTCTTCGGCGCCGCGCTCGGCGAGCAGTGCCTCGACCGTCGCGGTGATCAGCTCGACCGCCTCCTGGCGTCGCTCCTCGTCGCCCTTCTTTGCCGGCGGATGCGCCTCGCCTGCTGCCTGCGACTTAGCCGGTTGCTTGCGTGCCGCGGGCCTCTTCTTCTCGCGCACCAGATCGTCGTAGAAAATGAACTCATCACAGTTGGCAATCAGCAGGTCGGACGTCGAATTCTTGACGCCGACGCCAATCACCACCTTGTTGTTCTCGCGCAGTTTGGAGACGAGCGGCGAGAAATCCGAGTCGCCGCTGATGATGACGAACGTCTCGACGTGCGCCTTGGTGTAGCAGAGGTCGAGCGAATCGACGACCATGCGGATGTCGGCGGAGTTCTTGCCCGATTGGCGCAGGTGCGGAATTTCTATCAGCTCGAACGACGCTTCGTGCATCGGCGCCTTGAAAGCCTTGTAGCGTTCCCAGTCGCAGTACGCCTTTTTCACCACGATGCTGCCCTTGAGCAGCAGCCGTTCGAGCACCTTGCCGATGTCGAACCGATCGTACTTGGCGTCCTGTACGCCGAGCGCGATGTTCTCGAAGTCGCAGAACACCGCCATGTTGGTGACTTCGGGTGTGTTGGGCATTGTGTGTTCCGGGCGTTTGGCGACAGGCGGCCTGGCGCTAGAATGCGCACTTTGGCCGTACGATAGCAGCAACGGCCCCGGGTGGGTATGATCAATCTGACCGCCGCCGGCCAAGCTGGAGCGTGCGACTTCGTCGAGGAGAACATAATGAAAAGCTTCGTGGCGCTCGCTCTGGTCTCGCTGCCGTTGACCGTGCTCGCCGCCGGCACGTTCACGCTCGAGAGCGCCGAGGTCAAACCCGGCGCGACGATCGCCGCGGCACAAGTGTACAAGGGCTTCGGCTGCGACGGCGGCAACGCTTCGCCGTCGCTCGCCTGGAAGAACGCGCCGGCAGGTACCAAGAGCTTCGCGGTAACCGTGTACGACCCCGATGCGCCGACCGGGAGCGGGTGGTGGCATTGGATCGTATTCAACATTCCCGCCGACGTGACGTCGCTGCCCGCCGGCATCGGCAATCCCGCGAGCGGCCAGACCCCGAAGGGCGCGGTGCAGTCCAAGACCGATTTCGGCAAGCCCGGCTATGGCGGCCCCTGTCCCCCGCAAGGCGACAAGCCGCATCGTTACATCTTCACCGTCTATGCGCTCAAGGTGGAGAAGATCGACGCCGACGAAAACGCGAGCGGAGCCATGGTCGGATTCATGCTCAATGCCAACAAGCTCGACAAAGCGAGCTTCACGGCAACGTATGGATGGAAATGATGCAGCCGTCCGAGAGCGGACGGGAACGATGAGTTTCAAGCTTCCGGCGTTGTCGCTGCTCGAGACTCGAGTGCTCGGCGTGCTGGTGGAAAAGCAGCGCACCGTCCCCGACATCTACCCGCTCAGCCTTAACGCGCTTGTCGCGGGCTGCAGCCAGAAGACGAGCCGCGATCCGGTGCTGAGCGTTACGCAAGCAGAGGTTCAGGCGATCGTCGATCGCCTGAAATCGTTGTCGCTGGTCGAGGAATCGAGCGGCGGACGCGTAATGCGCTACGCACACAACATCGAGCGCGTGCTGGACGTGCCCTCGCAAGCGGTCGCGCTGTTGGCGACGCTCATGCTGCGCGAAGAAGTGAGCAACGAGCGGTAGGCCTCGCGCTCCGGCCTGCGGGCGCCTGCCGGTGCTAACGGTGTAGACTGATCGCGATGCAGCCCGGAGGGTCGGTTCCGGTATCGCTGCCGCGTAAGTCCTTGGACGATGCTGCGCGAAGAAGTGAGCAACGAGCGGTAGGCCTCGCGCTCCGGCCTGCGGGCGCCTGCCGGTGCTAACGGTGTAGACTGATCGCGATGCAGCCCGGAGGGTCGGTTCCGGTATCGCTGCCGCGTAAGTCCTTGGAGTCCTTGGAGGAGCCAGAATGCGATTCGTCAAGCTGCCGTTGCTACTCGCCTGCGCTACCGCCCTCTTTGCGATCGCCCAGGCACAGGTGCCCGCCGGCTACCCGGCCGATTACAAGGCCATCGTCGACGGCGCCAAGAAGGAAGGCAAGGTCGTCGTGTATTCAACGACCGACGCCAAGCTCGTCCAGCCCCTGATCAAGGACTTCGAAGCAGCATTCCCCGGTGTCAAGGTCGAATACACCGACATGAACTCGACCGAGGTCTACAACCGCTTCATCAGCGAGAACGCGGCCAACGCGACTTCGGCCGACGCGGTCTGGAGCTCGTCGATGGACCTGCAGATGAAGCTCGCCGCCGACGGTCTCGCGCTTCAGTATAAATCCCCGGAGATTCCGGCGCTGCCTGCGTGGGCGCACTGGAAAGATACCATCTACGCGACGACGTTCGAGCCGATCGCGATCGTCTACAACAAGCGGCTGGTCACGGCCGACGAGGTACCGAAGACTCACGCCGATTTCACCAAGCTCCTCAACGCCAAGGCCGACAAGTTCCAGAAAAAGGTCACTACATACGATGCCGAGAAATCCGGTGTGGGCTTCATGCTCGTCAATCAGGACGCGAAGCTCAATCCTGCTTTCTGGGATCTGGTCAAGGCGATGGGCGCGCGCGGCGTCAACATGCAGAGCTCGACCGGGACGATGATGGAGCGCGTCTCCTCGGGCGAGAACCTGATCGGCTACAACATCCTGGGATCGTACGCGCTGACCCGCGCCAAGAAGGATCCTTCGATCGGCATCGCGTTCACGACCGATTACAACCTCGTGCTCTCGAGGCTCGCGTTCGTGGCCAAGAACGCGAAAAATCCCAACACGGGCAAGCTCTGGATCGACTACCTCTTGTCCAAGCGCGGGCAGACGATCGCGGCCGAGCAAGCGGAGCTGTATTCGATACGTACCGACATCACGGGCAAGGATTCGGGCATCGCTTTTGCCAAGGAGCTCGGCAGCGCGGTCAAGCCCATTGCGGTATCGACGGACCTGCTTACCGGCCTCGAGCAGACCAAGCGCCTCGAATTCCTGAAGCAGTGGCAGACCGCGCTCGGACGGAAATAGACTTGCGTAGCCCGGGCTGAGCGGAGCGATGCCCGGGACTGCGCGAATCGGTTTCAACGGCGCGAAAATGATTGCCAAAGCCCGAGCTTGCGTGGCCGCCCGGCATAAACCGAAGGCGAATCGCGGGATTGCGCGGCAGGTAACCCCAAGCGTCGCCGCGCTCAGCCCCTGGGCATCGCTACGCTCAGCCCGGGCTACGCGGCAACCCGACGGAACGTGAACATGATCGCCCGTAGCTTCAGCTTTCCGCGCACCACGGTGGTCGTGATCACCGCGGTGGTTATCTTCATGCCGCTCGGCCTGATCTTCTGGCAGAGCTTCCTCAACGCGCCCTTCTTCAATCCGGCAAAGCACCTAGGTCTCGACGCCTACGCGTTCATCTTCGAGGACGCCGATTTCTGGTCTGCCTTTCTGAACTCGTTCGTAATCGCCGCCGGCATGGTGGTGATCGCGCTGCCGCTCGGCGCGGCGCTCGCGTTCCTGCTCACCCGCACCGACCTGCCGGCGCAGCGCACGATCGAAGTGCTGGTGCTCATTCCCGTCTTCGTCTCGCCGATGGTGCTCGCCTTCGGCTATGTGGTCGCAATGGGCCCGGTGGGGTTCTATTCGACGTGGGCCAGCGCGCTCGTCGGGAGCGTGCCGTGGAACATCTATTCGCTCACGAGCATCGCGGTCATCGCGGGCCTCACGCACGTGCCGCACGTGTATCTTTACTCATCGGCAGCGCTCAAGAGCCTGGGCTCCGACGTCGAGGAAGCCGCGCGCGTGGTCGGCGCCAATCCGCTTAAGGTCGCGTTGAACGTGAGCCTGCCGATGACGATGCCGGCGCTCTTCTACGCGGCGGTGCTGGTGTTTTTCCTGGGCTTCGAGCTCTTCGGCCTACCGCTCGTTCTCGGCGATCCCGAGGGCCATCTCGTCCTGTCGACGTACCTCTTCAAGCTGACCAACAAGCTCGGCACGCCTTCCTATCATCTGATGGCCGCCGTCGCGGTGTGCATCGTCGCAGTGACCTTTCCGCTGGTGCTGCTCCAGCGTTGGCTGCTCAAGACCGCCGGCAAATACGTCTCGGTCAAGGGCAAGGCGACTCGGCAAAAATTGCTGCCGCTGCGCGGCTGGAAATGGGTCGCTCTTGCAATCGTCGCCTTGTGGCTTGTCTTCACCATCGTCGTACCGATCTCCGGCATCGCGCTGCGCGCCTTCGTCGAGCAGTGGGGCGAGGGCGTCAAGCTGGTCGACGTGCTGACGCTCGACAACTTCCGCGGCGTGTTCGATCAGACCGATCAGGTGCGCGCGATCGTCAACACGCTGCTGATCGGCACCATCGGCGGTGCGCTCGCCGTCGGCTGCTATATGGCCATCGGGCTCGCCGGCCATCGCCAGCGCGGAGGGGTCGCCAAGATACTCGATTACATCGTGCTGATCCCGCGTGCGATTCCCGGCATTCTCGCGGGCCTCGCGTTCCTGTGGATTTTCCTCTTCGTGCCGGGCCTGAAGGAACTGCGCAACTCGATCTTTTCAGTATGGCTTGCATACACCGTCGTTTGGCTCGCCTACGGCATGCGCCTTATCTCCAGCGCGCTCCTGCAGATCGGACCCGAGCTGGAAGAATCCGCTCGCACCGCCGGCGCGTCGGGCCGGCGCGTGCTGACCGACGTCACGATTCCGCTGATCCGCTTCGGGCTGCTGGCGAGCTGGCTGCTCGTGTTCATGATCTTCGAGCGCGAGTACTCGACGGGTGTGTATCTGCTCGGCCAGGGTACGGAGGTTATCGGCTCGATGCTCGTCTCGCTGTGGGGTGCCGGCGCGATCGACCAGGTCGCCGCGCTGTCGCTCATCAACATCGCGCTGGTCGCGGTTGGCCTCGCCGTCGCGCTGCGCTTTGGAGTCCGCCTCCATGAATAAGCTCGTCGTCGAAAATCTCCATCTGCAGTACGGGGACAACCCCATCCTGAAGGGCGTGTCGATGACCTTGAGCCCGGGCGAGGTGGTCGCCCTGCTCGGCGCCTCGGGCAGCGGCAAGACCACGCTGCTGCGCTCGGTGGCGGGTCTGGAGCAGCCCAGCCAGGGGAAGATAGCGATCGGCGACTCGGTGCTCTTTGACAGCGCAGCGGGCGTCGATATGCCCGTAGAGCAGCGCAGCCTCGGCCTGGTGTTCCAATCCTATGCGCTGTGGCCACACAAGACGGTATTCGAGAACGTCGCCTATGGTCTGCGATTGCGCAACACTTCCGGGGCTGATATCGACAAACGCGTCACCGAGGCGTTGAACAATCTGGGCCTCGGGCACCTGGCGCAGCGACTCCCGCACCAGCTCTCAGGCGGCCAGCAACAACGCGTCGCGATCGCGCGCGCGCTCGTCTACAACCCGCCCGTCGTGCTCATGGACGAGCCTCTGTCGAATCTCGACGCGAAGCTGCGCGAGGAAGCGCGCGCGTGGCTGCGCGAGTTGATCGTCCGGCTGCATATTTCAGCGCTGGTCGTCACCCACGATCAGACCGAAGCGATGGCGATGTCCGACCGCATCCTGCTGCTCAACTTCGGTGTGATCGAGCAGCAGGGAACTCCGGAAGAGATGTACAACCGCCCGCAGACGCAATTCACCGCCGAATTCATGGGTAGCAACAACCATTTGCCGGGCAAAGTCTCGCAGGTCGTCGATGGCCGCGCGCTGCTGGAAGGCGAGGGCTGGCGGCTGTGGGGCGTTACTCGCGGCGAGCTCAAACCCGGCGACACCGCCACCGGCATCATCCGCCTCGAACGCACGCAGATCGCCAACGGCGCCGCCGACAATCGCGTGCGGACCGAATTGGTCACGGGCATGTTCCTGGGCGACCGGCGCGAGAATCTTTTCAAGCTCGGCGAGCTGCGTTTGCGCTGCTACGGCAATGCACCGGCCGATGGCGAGTGCTGGCTCGAGCTGCCCCGCGAGTCGCTTTGGGTTTTCCCGGCTGCGCCCGCTTGACACTCGTTGCGTACATCGTTGCAATGACGACATGATGGGCTTGTCGATGCTCAATAAGAAGATCTGACCGGGTTACAATCGCAGGCCGGACGAAGGAAACCTTTCTCCGTCCGGCCTTTTTGTTGTCCGCGCTGACTCTCGATGACCGACGCCAACCTGCTGACCGCTGCGATCCTCGGCGTCGTCGAGGGCGTTACGGAGTTTCTTCCTGTCTCCAGCACCGGGCATCTGATCGTCGCCGGCTCACTGCTCGACTATACCGGCGAAAAGGCGAAGCTCTTCGAGATCGTCATCCAGGCCGGCGCGATACTCGCTGTCTGCTGGGAGTACCGGGCGAAGCTGCTCGCGGTCGCAGCGGGCATTTTTCGCGACCGCGGCGCGCAACGATTCGTGCTCAATCTGCTGATCGCGTTTCTGCCCGCCGCGATCCTCGGCCTCGCCTTCGGCAGCGCGATCAAGGCGAAGCTGTTCGCGCCGGTGCCTGTGGCCGCCGCGTTCATCGTCGGCGCGCTCGTCATTTTCTGGGCTGAATGGCGTACACAACGCAATCCCGGCGCAGTGCGCATCGACCGCGTCGATGACATGCGCTGGCCTGACGCGCTCAAGGTCGGCATCGCGCAGGCGTTCGCGCTGATTCCGGGAACTTCACGATCGGGCGCGACGATCATCGGCGGCATGATCTTCGGGCTGTCGCGTACCGCAGCGACCGAATTCTCGTTCTTTCTCGCCATCCCTACGCTCTTCGCGGCGACCGGCTACGAGTTCGTCAGGAACCGCCATCTGCTCGCCGGAGGCGACCTGACGATGGTCGGCGTCGGATTCGTCACTGCGTTCGTGAGCGCGTTTTTCGTCGTGCGCGGGTTGTTGCGCTATGTCGCGCATCACGACTTCGTACCATTCGCGTGGTACCGAATCGCGTTCGGGCTGGTCATCCTCGGGACGGGGTACACCGGACTGGTGCAGTGGTCCTAGAGAAAGGGCGTGTTCGCGCACCGGCGCGTGACGTGCATTGGATCGGGCCGTTGTTCGCCGTCGTCGGCGTCCTCGGCTTCTCGTTCAAGGCGATCCTGATCAAACTCGCGTACGCCTGGTCGCCGATCGATGCGGTCACGCTGCTCGCGCTGCGGATGATCTACGCGGCACCCATTTTCCTGCTCATGGCATTGTGGTCGACGAGAAGCCGCGGCACGCCACCGATGGGACGGCGGGACTGGATCGCGATCCTTTGGCTGGGGTTCATCGGCTACTACCTCGCCAGCCTCGTCGATTTCATGGGCTTGCAGTACGTGACCGCGGCGCTCGAGCGGCTGATGCTCTATCTCTACCCGACGATCGTCGTCGTGATCTCGGCGATTTTCCTGAAGCAAAGAATAACCGGCCGCATTCTGCTCGCGCTTGCGCTTTCCTATGCCGGCATACTGCTCGTGTTCGCGCGAGATCTTTCCCTTGCTGGAGATCCGCACGCGCTCTGGCTCGGCGCCGCGCTGGTCTTCGCCGGCTCGTTCCTCTACGCGCTCTACCTGGTCGGCGCCGGGCCGGTGATTGCGCGGCTCGGGAGCTTGCGTTTCATCGCGCTGGCGATGCTCGTCTCCGCGGTGTTCGTGTTTCTGCAATTCGCCGCAACGCGGCCGGTTTCCGCGCTCGTCCTGCCGGTACGCATTCACTTGCTGTCGCTGGCGATGGCGATTTTCTCGACCGTGTTGCCGACCTATCTCATCGCCGAAGCGATCAAGCGCATCGGCGCCAACCGCACGTCGCTCGTCGGTTCCCTCGGTCCCGTATTCACGATCGCCCTCGGCTTCTGGATTCTTGCCGAGCCGCTGCACTGGATCCAGCTCGGAGGCGCCGCACTGGTCCTTGCCGGTGTAATGATCGTGACCTTACAGCGACGCGTCGCCGTCGCGTCGGCGCGCTCTGGGCCGACCTAGCGCCTCGCGGAGGGATTTCCTTCGCTAGCTGACGCTCCGCGTCGAATCGCCAATTGCTCCATTGCGCTCAAGAAATAGATTATTGCTGCCAAGGCCACCGTAGTCTGAAGCTTGACCATTGATGCTTGATGTATTAACATCTGATGCATGCGCACTACACTAGATATCGCTGACGACGTCCTCCAGGCCGCCAAGGAGCGCGCTCGCCGCGAAAAGAAAACTGCCGGCGAGGTGATTTCCGAGCTCGCGCGCAGCGCCTTGACTGCGGCCCCCGATGCGCCAGGCGTGCGTGAACCGAAGGCGCGCTACGGATTCCGGCCATTCCCGAAGCGAGGCGGAATCGTCACCAACGAGCTGATCGACACGTTGCGAGAAGACGACGCCTACTGATGCGCGCGTTGTTGGACGTCAATGTTCTGATCGCCTTGCTGGATGCCGATCACTCATTGCATGTGCGCGCGACGAAATGGTTCATCAACCATGCGCGCGCCGATTGGGCATCCTGTCCTATAACCGAAAATGGCTGTATGCGCATCATGTCGCATCCGGGATATCCGAATCCGGTGCCCGTGCGTGCGGTCATGGAACGGCTTAGGGAAGCCGGTGCAAGTTCCGTCCATGAGTTCTGGCCGGATGACATCAGCCTACTCGACGGGCGCGTCGCCGATTCGACGCGAATCCACGGTCCTCGCCAGATTTCCGATCTTTACCTGCTCGCGCTCGCCGTTCGACATCGCGGGCAGTTCGTAACATTTGATAGCTCCATCGCCCGGGACGCCGTCAGGGGAGCCGAGGCCGGTCATATCCTCGTCCTATAACGGTCAGCGATCCGTTTTTTTGCCGGCGTCTGTTTCTGCCCATGGATTGGTTCGCTACGGCCGTCCGAGGAACAGATAAAAGCTGCTGTTTCCGTCCGCGGTGTGTCCGTAGCCGAAATACAGCGGTCCGATAGGCGTATCCGCGCCGAGGAATACGCTGGCCGACTTGAGGACGCCGGTCGGCGAGCCCTCCCGGCCTCCAGCGAAAACCCGGCATAAACGCCTTCGAGCAGCTTCTGCCGTATGAACTTGTTGTAGTACATCAGCCGCCCGAACGTTAATCTCTCCGTGATGAGCGCGCCGGTCGGATAGCCGGACTGCTGCAGGAAGCCGCCCCACTGGAACAGGTCGTAGCGCGGCAGGGCGTCATTGCCGAGCTTGCCGCCGCCCTTGAGCCCGACGTTGAAGGTGTGGTCGCCGAACGACCAGGCGGCGACGCCGTCGGCATCCCATTTAGTGTATCGCGCGTCGGCACCCAGCGCATCGGTCGAGGCGAATAGGTGCGCCGAGCCCGCTGCGCCGCTGCGCGGAAAGATCGCGCTGTCGAGCTGATCGACGATGAGCCGCGAGGTAAATGCCCCCTGCCTGATACGACCCGCCGGAGGCGCGAGCTCCGGCGGCCCGGTGTTGAGCGAGGCGTCGAGCGTCCCCACGATCGCGCCGACGCGCAACTCGCCGTAGCGCGTGAATTGACCGCCCACGTCGAGTCCGGCACGCCCGTAGCGGACGTCATAGCTCGCCAGGCGCTGATTGCCCTGGAACAGGTCGACGACGCGTCGTTGCAATTCGACCCGCGGCGCAACGAAGAAGTATTGCCGCGCGTTGAGAGGCTGGTAGAACTCGCTCGTAAGCGCCGCGGTCTGCCCGACCTGCAGATCGTTGCGCCATTCGGCGCCCAGCGAGTTGATCCATGTCCGGCGATAACTCACCAGCAGATTGAAGAACGTGTCGCCTTTCAGGTCGCTCGAGAATCCCAGGCCGAAGCGGAGGTAATTCGGACCCCACGATTTTTCCACTGCGTCTACCGCGAGCACGCGCTTGCCCGGCTCCTCGATGATTCGATAGTTGACGTGCTCGAAATCGCCGGTGCCGTAGAGCCGGCGCATGTCGGCATCGAGCACCCTCGGATCGATCGGCTGCCCAGGCCTGGTCTCCATGACCGCCTGCGCCTCGTCCGCGTTGACCCGCCGCAGATTGGTGAAGCGGATTTCGTCGATGGGCCTCGTGTCGGCCGCCGCGACCAGGAGCTGGCGCGCGCGCACCGCCGCGTATTCCTCCGGCGGGAGGCTCAAGCGAGAAAGCCGGTCGGCGACTTTGCGCGCAGCCGCTTCCCCGATTGGAACGGTCTTCGGCAGATGGTCGAAATCCGCCGCTGAGAAATCGCCCAGCTCGGGCAGGATCAGAATGTCGGTGGCTTTAAGCGCCGCCAGCGACAGCTGCACGTTCTGCTCGGTCAGGATGTTGATGACCTGGCCGCTCACGCCAAGGATCGATTTCAGCTGCTCGCGCGGCGCCAGCGGCGTACCGAGATTCACCGCGATGACGACGTCGGCGCCCAGCGCCCGCGCGACGTCGATCGGCAGGTTGTTGGTAAGCCCCCCATCGACGAGAATCTTGCCGTCAAACTCCGCGGGCGCGATCGCGCCGGGGACCGACATGCTCGCCCGCACGACGTTCGCGAGCTCGCCGTCGGCGAACACGACCGCCTTGCCAGTCACGAGATCGGTCGCGACCGCGCGGAACGGAATCGGCAACTCATCGAACTTGCGATAACCCTTGGCCTTCGCCAGGTAGCGCAGCACGGTTTCCAATTGCACGCCGGAGACGAACCCCTTGGGTAATTCCAGGTCCCAGTTGCGCAAGCCGATCTCGGGGCCGACGAAATCCAGGCGGTCGTCGAGCTTGCGGCGGATCGTCTGCTCTTGCCGCGGTGGAGTCTCCTTAAACAGGAGCTCGGTGGAGATGCTCTGCAGGATCTGCTCCATCTCGGCGATCGTGGTTCCGCTCGCATACGAGGCGCCGACCAGTGAGCCCATGCTGGTGCCCGTGATGCAGTCGATCGGCACACGCAATTCCTCGAGCACTTTGAGCACGCCGACGTGTGCGGCTCCGCGTGCGCCGCCGCCGGAGAGCACGACGCAGATCTTGGGACGTTGGGTGTCTTGATCGACCGGATTCGTCTGTGCGGCACCGGTCGGAACAGGCAGCGCATAGAGGAGCGCGAGCACCAGGCTCGCACAAGCAAGCTCACGAACAGTCAGGTTCATTGGATTGATCCCTTGTAATACTTCGCCGCTCTAGGCGCCCGTGATTGTGCATGACGTGAACGAAACGCGCAGTCGCCAGATCTTCGTTGCTAGGGAGAGGGGCGCTGCCTTCGAAACCCTGACGCCGCTTCGGCTGAAAGGAAGCCCGGGAGGCTCTGACGGGGAACCTGTCGGCGCTGGGCCTGCCTATAGATTAACGCCCGGATGCCGCAGTGCCCGTGCCGCGTACGACTCCGGGCGCGTCTTGCGCCTGCTATGCTCTGGGATCACGACGCGACGCTCCAGGCCGTTGGCCCGCAGTTTCGCGTCGCACGCCACATCGCCTGTCGCCGGAGAGCACTATGACCCCAGACATATACGCCACCGCGCGAGAGCAGATGGTCGCGGCGATCACGGCCGATACCATTTTCGCTTGCGCGAGGATCGGCAAGGCGGCGCTCGGCGAGCGCGTCATGGCCGCGCTCGGCAAGGTTCCGCGACACGAGTTCGTTCCGGTCGAGCTGCAGCCATTCGCATATGCGAACGTCCCGCTGCCGATCGGATTCGGTAAGACGATTTCGCAGCCGTTCATCGTCGGGCTCATGACGGATCTCCTTGCCATCGATGCCGGCGATGCGGTCCTCGAGATCGGCACCGGCCTCGGCTACCAGGCCGCGGTGCTCGCGGAGCTCGCGCAAAAAGTCTACAGCGTGGAAATCCTCGAAGAGCTCGCGAACCAGGCGAAACAACGCCTGCGCCAGCAGAAGTACACGAACATTGAATTCAAGATCGGCAACGGATATTACGGATGGCCCGAGCACGCGCCCTACGACAAGATCATCGTCACCGCCGCGCCGGATCTCATTCCGCCGCCGCTCATCGAGCAGTTGAAACCCGGCGGAAAGATGGTGATTCCCGCCGGTCTGGCCGAGGCGCAGCGTCTCCTGCTGGTTGACAAGGACGTCACCGGCGCCCTCGCGACGACCGAAATACTGCCCGTGCGTTTCACGCAGCTCGAAGGGACCGAATCGGCCTACTCGCGCGCGTCGTGACACCGTTGTGCCCCGTCCCATCGGCGACATCATGTCCGAACGCATCGTCATCCGCGGCGCTCGCCAGAACAACCTGAAGAACCTCTCGCTCGAGCTCCCGCTCAACGAGCTCGTCGTGGTGACCGGGGTGTCGGGCTCCGGCAAATCCTCGCTCGTCTTCGACACGCTGTACGCGGAAGGGCAACGTCGCTACGTGGAGACCTTCTCGCCGTACGCGCGCCAGTTCCTTGATCGGATGGACAAGCCGCAGGTCGACTGCATAGAGGGCATTCCGCCAGCGATCGCCATCGATCAGACCAATCCAGTACGCACGTCGCGCTCGACCGTGGGCACGATGACGGAGCTCACCGATTACCTGAAGCTCCTCTACGCGCGCGCCGCGGAGCTGTATTGCCGCGGCTGCGGCCGCAAGGTCAGGCGGGACACTCCGGAAACGATCTACGACGCGTTGGCCGAACGGAGCCGATTGGCCGGCGACCCGCGGCTCGTCGTCACGTTTCCGGTCACCGTACCTGATACTTTCTCGGAGGCAGAGATCGTTCAGCTGCTCGAGAGGCAGGGCTACTCGCGAATCCACGCGCGGAGCGCGCGCCTCCTCGAAGTCATCCAGGATCGGTTCCGCATGGGCAACACGGAGCGTGCGCGCGTCATCGAGGCGCTCGAAGCCGCGCTCCGGGTGGGCCACGGGCTGGTCAACGTCCACGCCCTCCCGGACGAATCGTCGACAACGACAGCGCCAACTGGGTCAACTGAGAACCCCGCGCGCGCGGACATCCGGCGCTTCTCGACCGACCTGCACTGCCCGGATTGCGACATTCGCTACCGGGACCCGGCGCCCAGCCTCTTTTCATTCAACTCCCCGCTCGGCGCGTGCGAGACCTGCCGCGGCTTCGGCCGCGTGATCGGCATCGACAATGGGCTCATCGTTCCAGATGCCGCGAAGACGCTTCGCGCCGGCGCGATCAAGCCGTGGCAGAGCGCGAGCTTTCGCGAGTGTCAGGACGAGCTCGTGAAGTACGCGAAAAGGCGCGGCGTCCCGCTCGATGTACCGTGGCGCGACCTCGACGAGGCGCATCGGCGATGGGTGCTCGAAGGCGAGCCCGGGTGGAAGAGCTGGGAGCGCTCCTGGCCGGGGACGTGGTACGGCGTCAAGCGGTTCTTCGCCTGGCTCGAGACCAAGGCGTACAAGATGCACATCCGGGTGCTGCTGTCGAAGTACCGCGCATACACGCCCTGCGCGGCTTGCAGCGGCGCACGGCTCAAACCCGATGCGCTGCTGTGGCGGCTGGGAACGCGCGAAGACAGTGAACGCGTGCTCGAGCCGGGGTTGCGTTTCCGCCTGCGGGGCATTGGGCTCGACGGCGCCTCCTTCGCGCGGCTGCCCGGACTGACCGTGCACGATCTGATGCTGCTTCCGATCGATCGCGCGTGCGAGTTCTTTGCGCAGCTGCACCTGCCTGCGCCGTTCGACGAGGCGGCCGACCTGCTGCTCGGCGAAATTCGCGCCCGCCTGAGCTACCTCTCGGAGGTCGGCCTTGGCTATCTCACGCTCGATCGCCAGTCCCGCACCTTGTCCGGCGGCGAGGTTCAGCGCATCAACCTGACTACCGCGCTCGGCACCTCGCTCGTCAACACGCTGTTCGTCCTCGACGAGCCGTCGATCGGCCTGCATCCGCGCGACATGGGCCGCGTGATCGGCGTCATGGAGCGGCTGCGCGACGCCGGCAACTCGCTGGTCGTCGTCGAGCACGATCCACAGATCATGCTCGCCGCGGACCACGTGCTCGACATCGGACCGGGGCCTGGCGAGCACGGCGGGCGAATTGTGTTCTTCGGCACGCCCACGGAGCTCATCGGCGACACGCAGTCGCTTACCGGTGACTATCTCGCCGGGCGCAAGCGCGCGGATCGGTACACGCCGATGCCGGTTCCGGTCAATGGTGCAAAGATCGAGCTCACTGGAGCCTCCGATCACAATCTTAAGAACATCGACGTTGCGATCCCGCTCGAGCGCCTGGTGTGCATTACCGGCGTGTCGGGGTCGGGTAAATCGACACTGGTGCAGGACGTGCTGCACTCCGCGTTGCTTCGCGCCAAGGGCAAGCCCACCGAAGCCCCAGGCACGCATCGGGGCTTGCGTGGACACGAGCTGATCGACGATGTCGTGCTGATCGACCAGGCACCGATCGGCCGCACCACGCGCTCCAACCCCGCGAGCTACGTCGGCGCCTTCGACGCGATCCGCAAGCGATTTGCGGGCTCGCCGCTCGCCAAAGAGCGCGGCTACACCGCGGGCACGTTCAGCTTCAATGCCGGCACCGGCCGCTGTCCCACCTGCGGCGGCAACGGGTTCGAGCACGTGGAGATGCAGTTCCTGTCGGATGTCTATCTGCGCTGCCCGGACTGCGACGGCAAGCGCTATCGCGCCGAAGTGCTCGACGTCAGGCTCGAAGGCAAGTCGATCGCCGACGTGCTCGACATGACGATCGGCGAGGCGCGCGCGTTCTTTGGCGGCGGGCCCGACATCGATGCGGCGCTCCGGCCGCTCGCCGAAGTTGGTCTCGACTACCTCAGACTCGGACAGCCCGTGCCGACGCTTTCCGGCGGCGAAGCGCAACGGTTGAAGCTGGCAGGATTCTTAAGCACGGCGAGCCGTCCTCCGACGCGTGCGCGCGCCGACGGCAAGCGCGGCACGCTCTTTCTGTTCGATGAGCCCACGACGGGATTGCATTTCGACGACGTCGCACGACTCCTCGGGGCGTTTCGCAAGCTCGTCGCCGCCGGACACACGCTGGTGGTGATCGAGCATAACCTCGACGTGATTCGCGCTTCCGATTGGATCGTGGACCTCGGTCCCGAAGGCGGCGATGCCGGCGGTCATGTGGTCGTCGCCGGCACGGTGGGCGACGTGATGGCATGCGCCGCATCGCATACGGGCGTTGCGTTGAAGAACTACGAGGCCGCGGTCGGCGCGGCCGTTCTCCGCAAGAGCGAGGCGCGCGAACCGCCCCGATCGGTCGTGTCGCAACACGGCAACGCGATCCGCATTCACAACGCCCGCGAGCACAACCTGAAGAACATCGACGTGAACATCCCGCGCGAGCGCTTCACCGTCGTCACCGGCGTGTCGGGCAGCGGCAAGAGCACGCTCGCGTTCGACATCCTGTTCGCGGAAGGACAGCGCCGCTATCTCGAGTCGCTCAATGCCTATGCGCGCCAATTCGTGCAACCCGCCTCGCGTCCGGACGTCGATGCGATCTTCGGCATTCCGCCGACGGTGGCGATCGAGCAGCGCGCGAGCCGCGGCGGACGCAAGAGCACGGTTGCGACACTCACCGAGGTCTATCACTTCCTGCGGCTGCTCTACGTCAAGGTCGGCACGCAACACTGTCCGGAGCACGACGCGCCAATCGCGCCGCAAAGCGAAGAGGCCATCGCGGCGACATTGCTGCGCGACTACGCCGGTCGCCATCTCGCGCTGCTCGCGCCGCTGGTGGTTGCCCGCAAGGGTTACTACACCGACCTCGCGAAGTGGGCGGCGCGGAAGGGCTTTGCCGAGCTACGCGTCGACGGCGCAATGCTTCCCACGGCGCGCTGGCCGCGACTCGACCGCTTCAAGGAGCACTCGATTGAGCTGCCGGTGGCGAGCCTCGTCGTCGGTCCCGACGCCGAGCGCGCGTTGCGCGAGGGGCTTTCGCGCGCGCTCGAGTTCGGAAAGGGGATCGTCCACGTGTTGCCGAAAAGTAGGGTCAGAGACGACTTTTCACAAGCGTCCCAATCTATGGAACGCGGTACAGCGAAAGTCGTCTCTGACCCTATTTTTGTCTTCTCCACCAAACGCGCCTGCCCCGTATGCAGCCGCAGCTTTCCGGAGCTTGACCCGCGCTTATTCTCGTTCAACTCCAAGCACGGCTGGTGCGCCACGTGCTTCGGCACGGGCTTGAAGCTCCGCGGCTTCGACGCCGACCAGACCGGCGAGGAAATCTGGTGGAACGAGTGGTACGGAGACGACGAGCGGGTCTGCCCTGCGTGTCACGGTCAACGGCTCAATGCGCAGGCGCTCGCCGTGCGCTTTCGCGAGCAGTCGATCGCCGACCTGACGCGGCTCTCGGTCAGCGAAGCACGGCGCTTCTTCGCAGAGCTGGATTTGCACGGCCGCGAGGCGGCCATCGCGCGTGACATCGTTGCCGAGCTCGAGTCGCGGCTCGCCTTTCTCGCCGACGTCGGCCTCGGCTATCTCACGCTCGACCGCTCCGCGCCCACGCTCGCCGGGGGCGAGGCGCAGCGCATTCGACTCGCGTCGCAACTGGGCTCCAACCTGCGCGGGGTGTGTTACATCCTCGACGAACCGACGATCGGCCTGCACGCGCGCGACAACCGGGTGCTGCTCGACACGCTGGCCAAGCTCCAGGCGAAGGGAAACACGCTAGTAGTCGTCGAGCACGACGAGGACACGATTCGCCGTGCCGATCACGTCATCGATCTCGGCCCCGGCGCGGGCAGTCGAGGCGGCGCCGTCGTGGCGGAAGGCTCGGCGGCCGAGCTCATGAAGTCACCGAACTCGATCACCGGCAGGTTTTTGGCGCATCCGCTCGCCCATCCGCTGGTGGCGCCGCGCATCACCAGCGAGCGCAGCCCCGCCATCGTGGTCTCCGGCGCGCGGCTGCATAACCTCAACAGCGTCCGCGCCCGCATTCCTCTCGAGCGGCTCAGCGTGATCACCGGGGTATCGGGCAGTGGCAAGAGCACACTCGCGCGCGATGTGCTCTACGCAAATCTGCTCGAGCTCGTCGGCGACCCGCGCCGTCGGAAGCCCGTGGAGCTCTTCGGCTGCACCGATCTCGCCGGCTGGGAGGCGCTCGAGCGCGTGCTCGAGGTCGACCAGACGCCGATCGGCAGGACGCCGCGTTCCTGTCCTGCCACCTACGTGGGATTCTGGGACGCGATCCGGCGACTGTATGCGGAGACCAACGAGGCGCGCATGCGCGGATTCGGTCCGAGCCGCTTCTCGTTCAATACCCCCGGCGGTCGCTGCCCGGAATGCGAGGGTCAGGGAGTCAAGACCATCGAGATGAGCTTTCTGCCCGACGTCAAGGTGGCCTGCGAAGCCTGCAACGGAGCGCGCTTCGCGAGCGAGACGCTCGCCGCAACCTGGCGCGGCAAGTCGATCGCCAATGTGCTCGCGATGAATGTCGACGAAGCCGTCGATTTCTTCGCCGCGCATCGGCGTATCCATCACGCGCTTGCGCTGTTGCAGGACGTGGGCCTTGGCTATCTCACGCTCGGGCAGCAGAGCCCGACGCTCTCCGGCGGCGAGGCGCAGCGCATCAAGCTGGTCACCGAGCTCGCGAAGGTGGGAAAAGGCAGGGTCAGACCCGACTTTTCGGAAAGGCCGCGCGGTAGCACGCTGTACGTGCTCGACGAGCCCACGGTCGGCTTGCATATGGCGGACGTCGAGAAACTCATCCGCGTGCTGCATCGACTCGTCGATGCAGGCAACACGGTCGTCGTGATCGAGCACAATCTCGATGTGATTGCCGACGCGGACTGGATCGTCGACCTCGGCCCCGAAGGCGGCGCTGCCGGCGGACGCGTCGTCACGCAGGGAACCGTCAAGGCGATAACGTCGCGCCCCGCGGGATCGCACACGGCCACGCTGTTGGCCGAGTTTCTCGAGAGGCGGCGGCAATCGCAGACCGCCGACCAACTCGCAGATGAGCTGCCGCATTGAGGCGCAATTCGGGCGGCTGCGAAGCTCCCGGGCATCCCCCGGATCAAATCCGGGGTCAGCCCGGGCTACGCACTCGCCGGCACAGTCCGCTGCCGAGTCGGAAGTCTGGCTGACGCCGCATCAGTGACGCTTCCCTTACAATAGTGGGTCCTCGTTCGGCTGCGGCGCCGACGATGTCCGACCCTTACGCAGGAGATTTCCATGCCTCCCGATACTCGCGAAAGAAGCGCGACCCTCGCGCTCAAGGATTCCGCATTGCTCAGGCAGCAGTGTTACATCGACGGCGGCTGGGCGGACGCCGATGCGCGTGCAACCCGCGACGTCATCAATCCCGCCACCGGCATCCGGATCGGTACGGTGCCGGTCATGGGCGCCGACGAAACGCGGCGCGCGATCGATGCCGCGAACAAGGCGTGGCCCGCGTGGCGCGCCAAGACGGCCAAGGAGCGCAGCGCGATCATGCGCAAATGGGCGGAGCTGCAATTGGCGCACGCCGAAGACCTGGCACTGATCCTGACCAGCGAGCAAGGCAAACCGCTCGCCGAATCGAAAGGCGAGATCACCATCGGCGCCGGCTACACCGAGTGGTTCGCCGAGGAGGCCAAACGCGTTTACGGCGACGTCATTCCGACGATCGGCAATGACAGGCGCCTGGTCGTGATCAAGGAGCCGGTCGGTGTCTGCGCGGCGATCACGCCCTGGAACTTTCCTTCATCGATGATCACGCGCAAGGTTTCCCCAGCGCTCGCTGCCGGCTGCACCGTCATCATCAAGCCGGCGCAGGCGACGCCGTATTCGGCGCTGGCGCTCGCCGAGCTTGCTGCGCGCGCCGGCTTTCCGCCGGGGGTGCTCAATGTGATCACCGGCCAGTCGTCCGCGATCGGCGGCGAGATGACGTCGAACCCGATCGTGCGCAAGCTCTCGTTCACCGGCTCGACCGAGATCGGCCGTTCGCTAATGAAGCAAGTCGCACCGACGGTGAAGAAGCTGTCGCTCGAGCTGGGCGGCAACGCTCCCTTCATCGTATTCGACGACGCCGATCTCGACGCCGCGGCCGAGGGAGCGATCGTGTCCAAGTATCGCAACACCGGCCAGACCTGCGTGTGCGCCAATCGGTTGTTCGTGCACGAGAAGGTCTACGACGCATTCGCCGCCAAGCTCGCGGAAAAAGTGCGTGCACTCAAGGTCGGGCCGGGCACCGACCCTGGCGTCGCGCAGGGCCCGCTCATCAATGCGGACGCCTTGGCCAAGGTTGAGGAGCACGTTGCCGATGCGACTGCGCACGGGGCGAAAGTAGCGGTCGGCGGGAAGCGGCACGCGCTGGGCGGCACATTCTACGAGCCGACGATACTGACCGAAGTCACCCCGGAGATGAAAGTGTTTCGCGAGGAAACCTTCGGCCCGGTCGCGCCGCTGTTCCGCTTCTCGTCGGATGCCGAAGTGATCGAGCTCGCTAACCGTACCGAGTTCGGGCTGGCGTCGTACTTCTACTCGCGCGACATCGGGCGGATCTGGCGCGTCGCCGAGGCGCTCGAGTACGGAATGGTGGGAGTGAATACGGGCTTTATCACGACCGAGGTCGCGCCCTTCGGTGGCGTCAAGCAGTCGGGAATCGGCCGCGAGGGTTCCAAGTACGGCATCGACGAGTACATCGAGGTCAAGTACGTCTGCATGGGCGGCATCGACCGCTGAAAGCGTGTTGCAGCCGCCACTCCGGCGAGTAAGGCAGGGTGCCCGCGCCCGAGCGTGGATAACGCTCGGGCGCTAGCCAGGTTCCTTAGGCTCAGCGAGTCGCCGGTGCCGCAGGCTCCGGCAGTGCAAGCGCGTTGACCGGCAAGGGCGCGAAAGCGCGCGGGTCGCGTTCCGCGTCCGCGCGGGCATCGCTCAGCTTTGCCAGCATGCCGATCGTCGCGACGAGCGCCGTCGCGGTAGCCAGCACGGCGGCGAAGCGCGCGAGTCGTTGCGCCAATGCAGCCGACAACACCCGTTCGATGCCTCGCCACAATGGCGAGCGTACCGCTGCGCGGCGGCGAACGCCATTGAACCATTGCCGATATGCTCTCATCGCACTCTAGAACGTCGGTGCCGGTTCCGAAGGCTCGCCTGTAGGCGCAGGGAACCGCGCGGGAAAGTAATCGGTCGCTGCCGCATCCACCGTAGAGGCCTGCTGCGCCGTGACGGCCGCGACGGTCTGCTCGTGCGCGACTGCGCTTGCCAACCGATGCTCGGCGGCGAAAACGACAGACCCGAGCACGGTTACCAGCGCGGCAACTTTGAGCGCCGTGACGATCTTGGTCGAATCCGAAGGTGTTTCGTTGAGCATGGTTCACTCCTCTTGTAACTGGTTACGCGGCGGAGGCGGTTCGCCTTGCGCGCCGCTATTCCCGGTGGCCCCTTCATTGCGCCCTGTACCACCGGACATGCCCAATATAGGCGCGCGCGGCGGCGGCTGTAACCAGAGGATTCGAGGGAGCTAGTGCGGAAAATTCACGCCCGGCGAAGCCGCGTGCGAAGGAGTAGCCCGGGATGAGCCGCAGGCGAATCCCGGGAGCTACGGCACCGAACCGCGGTCCCGGGCATCGCCGCTGGGCGGCTCAGCCCGGGCTACGCCCTCAGCTCGGGCTACTGGCGACGCGGACTTGTCACCAGGTCGGCGTCACCAGCCCGGTGGCGGCTTCTTGAGGATGGTGATCGTGCGGTCATGGATGGCCAGGTAACCGCCGGCGACGAGGTCCTTGAGCAGGCGGCTGATCATGTCGCGTGAAGCGCCGATGCGCTCGGCGATATCCTGCTGCGTGAGCTTCTCCGGCACGACCAACTTTCCGTCCTGCTCGACGGCGAGATCGAGCAGCAGCTTGACCAGCCGCCCGTAGACGTCGGACAACGCCAGACTTTTCACGTTCTCGGTCGTCAGCCGTACGCGCTGGATCAGCTTTTCGATCAGGTGCAGCGCGAAGTCGGGATGGGCGAGGATGAATTCGCGAAAGCTGGCGCGAGTGACCATCGCGCAAGCCGTCGGCTCCAACGTCACCACCGAGGCCGAGCGAGGGCTGCCGTCTAACGACATCTCGCCGACGTATTCGCCGGGGCCGTGGAACGCGATGACGACCTCGCGGCCGGCCGGGTTGCTCGAATAGACTTTCACCCGCCCGGAAATGACGATAAAAAGCGAATCGCCGACGTCGCCCTCGTTGATGAGAATCGTGTTCTTAGGATAGTTGCGGGCGACGCCGGTGGCGGCGATCGCGCGCAACGTATCCGGAGCGAGGGGTGCGAGCGGGTCGACGGAGGTAACGGACCTGGCCATGGGCGCGGTCTTCGCGTGCAAAGCAATCGTAGCACGCGCGGCGAAATCCCACATCGCCGGCCCGGCTCGGGGCAAAGCCACCGACGCAGCATTTGCCGAAGCCGGAGACGAGCGCTCACGGAGCGCATTCCTCGCGCGGAACCACCAGAGCCAATGCGGATGCAGAGGCTGTGCTGCTATTTCGAGAACTCCAACTCGTGCGCCGGCGCGGAGTCTTCGAGTTTGCCCACGCCGTAGTATTTATCGCTCGTCTTGAAAATGTGGCGGCACCACTTCTCGGGCGATATCTTCCATTGGATATCCACGCAGAACTTGCCATCGTCGGCGACGCGCCACGCGGAATTTGAACACACCAAGCCTGCTCAGTCGTATTTGCGCAGATCGTCGATAACCTTGCCGTCATTGGCAAGCTCTCCGGGCGCGTGAAACGCGACCTCGCCGCGCAGCTTCGTGATCTCGCGCATCGAAGCGACGATCGCGTCGGCGCTGGCCGAGCGGTTGCCTGGTACCTCGACGTGCAGGATCATGCGATCACCGCCGTCCGGATTGTCGACGACGAGGCGCGCTTTGCCGATCTCCAGGTGTCGACGCGCGATTTCGGCCACTTGCGACGGATGCACGAACATGCCCTTGACCTTGGTCGTCTGATCGGCGCGACCGAGCCAGCCCTTGATGCGCCGGTTGGTGCGCCCGCAGGATGACGCCGCGGTCAGCGACGCCGGCAGCACCGCGGAAAGATCGCCGGTGCCGAAGCGAATCAGCGGGTACTCGGTCGTGACAAGCGTGGTGACGACGACCTCGCCCACTTCGCCGGGCTCGACCGGATCGCCCGTGCCGGGCCGCACGATTTCGACGAGCACACCTTCGTCGACGATCAAGCCTTGCCGCGCTTCCGACTCGTACGCGATCGTACCCAGGTCCGCGGTGGCGTAGACCTGATACGCGAGAACACCGCGCGCGATGAGCGCGTCGCGCAGACTCGGCGGAAACGCCTCGCCGGACACGAGAGCTTTCTTGACGCTGGGCAGCTTGACGCCGAGCTCGTCCGCCTTGTCCAGGATGATTTTCAGGAATGATGGCGTGCCGACGTAGCCCGCAGGGGCGAGCTCCGCCATCGCGTGCACCTGTTGCTCGGTCTGGCCGATCCCTCCCGGGAAAACAGTGCAGCCCAGCGCGTGCGCGCCGGATTCAAGCATCGAGCCGGCCGGCGTGAAATGGTACGAAAAGCAGTTGTGCACGAGATCGCCCCGGCGAAAGCCCGCGGCGAACAGCGCTCGCGCGAGACGCCAGTAATCGGAGGACGCACCCTCCGGCTCGTAGATCGGGCCGGGCGAAGCAAAAACGCGCACCGCCTCGCCCCAGCGCGTCGCCGCGAATCCGCCGAAGGGCCGCGCCGCCTTTTGCAACTCGAGGAGCTCGGCCTTGCGCGTGACCGGCAGCCGCGCCAGCGCCGCGCGCGTGGCCACCGCGGCCGGATCGACATCGGCGAAAATTCGCGCATACGCCGCCGTGCGCAATTTCGCCAGCGCGATGCGCGCCGGAAGCGCCGCGAGCTGCGCCCGCTCGCGAAGCTCCGGGTCGCGCGTCTCGAGCGTGTCGAAATGCTCGGGCATGCCTGAGTCAGCGAGACGCGCTAGGATCGTCAAGGAGATGCGAGTATCCCGCGCCGAGGCAAGGCGCCCGGCCCGAGGCGAGCGGAGTGTACATATGCCAGTACATGAGCATCGCCGAGGGCCGCGTAACGACGCATCGGCGCGGGAGACGACGCATATCGTTGACGATCAGGCAAGCCAGCGCTTGCGGCGGCGGTAATGCTTGACGTCACGAAACGATTTGCGTCCAGCCGTCGAGAGACCGAGGTAGAACTCCTTGACGTCCTCGTTCTGCGCTAGGTCCGCCGCCGCTCCATCCATCACAACGCGGCCGTTCTCGAGGATGTAGCCATAATCGGCGAAGCGCAGCGCGACGTTCGTGTTCTGCTCGGCGAGAAGGAAGCTCACCTTTTCCTTCTGATTGAGATCGCGGACGATCTCGAATATCTCCTCGACGATTTGCGGCGCGAGTCCCATCGACGGCTCGTCGAGCAGGATCATCGACGGCTGCGCCATCAGCGCCCGCCCCACCGCAGTCATCTGCTGTTCGCCTCCGGAGGTATAGCCGGCGAGGCTCGTCCGCCGTTGCTTCAAGCGCGGAAAATACTTGTACACCTTCTCGAGATCGGCCCTGATCTCGGCTCGCGACGCGCTGCGAGTGAATGCGCCAGTCAGCAAGTTCTCTTCGACCGTCAGGTGCTGAAAGCAATGCCGGCCTTCCATCACCTGACAAATGCCCAGCTTCACCAGCTCGTTCGGCGTCGAGCGGTCGACGCGCCGGCCCTTGAACTCGATCGTCCCCTTGGTGACGTCGCCTCGTTCGGCGCGCAGCAGATTGGAGATCGCTTTGAGCGTCGTGGTCTTGCCCGCTCCGTTCGCTCCGAGCAGCGCGACGATCCTGCCCTGCGGCACTTCAAGCGATACGCCCTTGAGCACGAGGATGACGTGATCGTAGATGACCTCGATGTTGTTGACCGACAGATACGACTTCGCAACGTCAAGCGCTGCGGTCGTTGCGGTACTTGTCGCTGCCGCCATGGAAGGAATCGTGGTTACGTGCGGGCAAAAACCGTCTTCACCATCGCCCCTGGGGACGGGGGAGAGGGTCGGAGTGAGGGGGTTGCCACAACACTACCCTCACCCTAAACCTCTCCCGCAGGCGGGAGAGGGAACGAAGGTAAACTACGCTCAGGCTTCCTTGCTGCAGTCGCGCGGAGTGATGTTCTTCTCCTTGGCGTACGCAGCCGCAGACTGCTCGATCATCGGCCGCACCAGCTCGCGGTCGGGCTGGATCCAGTCGGTGATCACCTTCCACTGGGTGCCGTCCCATTGCTGGAACTTGACCGCTCCACCACCTTCGTGGTCCAAGCAGGTCACCTTCAACGCCTGCATGAAGTTTGCGGCGCCGAGCTCCTTGAGGCGTGCGTCGCTGATCTGCAGGTTCTCGATGCCCCACCGGACCTGCTCGCCGGTCAGCGGCTTCTTGCCATATTTCTCCTGCGCCTTGCGGATCCCCTCGACGGTGACGATGCCGAAGACGACGCCGCGGTTGTAGTAGATGCTGCCGATCCGCGTCTGGTCCTCCATCTCGCCCTTGCCCTTCGCGTACACGTACTTCTTGATCTCCTGGATCACCGGAAAATTCGCGCCCGCGACGTTGAAGCCGGCGGCGATATAGCCCTTCGCCGCGTCGCCTGCCGGAATCGTGTCCTCCTCGGCACCCGACCACCACACGCCGACGATGTGGTCGCGCGGAAAGCCCACCTTGGCGGCGGATTTGAGCGCGACCGGATTCATCACGCCCCATCCGCGCAGAATCACCCAGTCGGGCTTGATCTGCCGGATCTGCAGCCATTGCGCGCCCTGCTCGTTGCCGGGATGCGCGACCGCAATGTGCGTTACCGTGAAGCCGTACTTCTTCGCCTGAGCGTCCAGAACCGGGATCGTTTCCTTGCCGTAGGCCGAGTCGTGATAGATGTTCACGATCTTCTTGCCCTTGAGCTTGTCCATCCCGCCTTCCTTCATGCCGATGAACTTGATCTTGGCGGTGTTCTGCGACCAGTAGTTGGTGATCAGCGGGAAGACATACGGAAACACGCGGCCGTCGCTCGCGTCGGTGCGCCCGTAACCGATCGAGAGCATCGGAATCTTGTCGACGGACACCTTCTCGATCAGCGAGTAGGTGATCCCCGTCGACAGCGGATGGATCACCGTCGCGCCGGTCGGGCCCTTCTTCTTTTCACGCTCATAGCATTCGACGCCGCGCGCGTTGTTGTACTCGGTCTCGCACTTCTCGTAGGTGAGCTTGACGCCGCCGACGCCACCATCCCGGGCATTGAGCATGTTGATGTAGTCGATGAAGCCGCCGAAGATACCGGAGCCGCCGGGTGCGTACGGGCCGACCCAGTATCCGTTCATCGGGATGAATTGCTCGTTTTGCGCGGAGGCCGTGATCGCAACACCGGCCAGCGCCAGGCCCCAAAGGGCCGCCTTGACTGCCTTCATAGCCATCCTCCTAGAAAACGTCCTATCACGAAGCGGATCAAGCCCCACAACGGCTCGGTTGTCAATAATGGACCTGGTTTCTCATCAACACCGTCATCCCCATGACAATTCCGCCATTATTGCAATGCATCATCAATGCGGGAACGGCCATAGCCGGAGTTTTTCCTTGCCGATCTGCCACAGCCGCGCGAGGCCGTGCGGCTCGACGATCAGGAAGAAAATGATGAGGCTGCCGAAGACGATCAGCTCGAGATTAGACATCAATCCCGGCGGCAGCTGTACGCCCAGCGCCTGCTCGAGCGGATGCGCGATCGTGTTCAGGAATATCGGCAGCAGCACGATGAAGGCGGCCCCCAGGAACGAGCCGAGGATGCTGCCGGCGCCGCCGATGATCACCATGAACAGCACCCGGAACGACAGGTCGAGGTTGAAGCCCTCGGGCTCGACCGTGCCGAGATAGGCGAAGGCGTACAGCGCCCCGGCGACGCCGCAGTAGAACGAGCTGATCGCGAACGCCAGCAGCTTGGTGTACAGAATCCTGATGCCGATCACTTCGGCGGCCACGTCCATGTCGCGCACCGCCATCCAGGCCCGGCCCACCGAGCTTCGCGTCATATTCTTCGCCGCCAGTGCCAGCACCGCGACGATCGACAGGACCAGCATGTACTTCGCGACCGGCGAGTCGAACGAGTAGCCAAGGACCGTCATCTTCTGCGCGTTGATGACGCCCGATGTGCTGTAGTTCGAGAACCAGCCGAACTTGGTCAGCGCCCAGACCACGAAAAATTGCGCGGCCAGCGTCGCCACCGCAAGATAGAAGCCCTTGATGCGCAGGCTGGGCAGTCCGAACACGATCCCCACCAGCGCTGCGCACGCTCCGGCCAGCACGAACGCGACCAGCAGCGGAATGCCGGGCACCCGCAGCATGAAGTTGTACGCTGCAAACGCACCTACGGCCATGAACGCCGCGGTCCCAAGCGAGAGCTGGCCGGCGTATCCGGTCAGGAGGTTCAAACCCAGCGTCGCCAGCGCGAATATCAGCAGCGGCACTAGAATCGCCGATAACCAGTATTCGTTGGCGATCAGCGGCACCACCAGGAACGCGACGGCGAGCAGGATCGCGACCGCGATCCGGTCCTGGCGGATCGGAAAGATCTGCTGGTCTTCGGCGTATGAGGCCTTGAACTGGCCAGCTTCGCGGTAGAGCATCTAAGTAGGGTCAGAGACGACTTTTGAGTGAATCATCGGATGGAGGAGAGAATAGTGAAAAAAGTCGTCTCTGACCCTACTTACACACGGTCGATGTGTTTTTCACCGAATAATCCTTCCGGGCGGAAGAGCAGGAATATGAGCGCGAGCACGTACGGGAACCATCCCTCCACTCCGCCGCCGACGTACGGCCCGAAGTAGACCTCTGCCAGCTTTTCGCTGGCTCCAATGATCAATCCGCCGACGATCGCGCCGGGGATCGATTCGAAGCCGCCGAGGATCAGCACCGGCAAGGCCTTGAGCGCAAGGAAGGTAAGCGCATACTGCACGCCGTTGCGCGCCCCCCACAGCATGCCCGCCACCAGCGCGACAAAGCCGGCGACCGCCCAAACGATGCCCCAGATCTGCTGCAAAGGGATGCCGACGGCAAGCGCCGCCTGGTGATCGTCGGCGACCGCGCGCAACGCGCGGCCGATACGGGTGCGGCTGAAGAACAGTGCCAGCGATGTGACGAGCACCGCAGCGATGCCCGCGGCGGAGACGTCGAACTTGGAAATGTTCATGCCGGTCGCGTCGGTGATCCATTGCCACGGCTCGTCCTGGATCCCGATATCCAGCCCGTGCGGCTGGGCGCCCCAGAGCAGCTGCGCCAGGCCCTCGATAAAGAAAGTGAGCCCGATGGTCGCCATGAACAAGGTGATCGGCGGCTGGTTGACCAGCGGTCGCAGAACGATGCGCTCGATCAGCAAGCCCAGGACAACCATCGCTCCAAGCGTGGCCGGCAGCGCCAGCCAGAAGTGGAAACCGCGCTCGACCAGGCTCACGCAGGTGAGCGCCGCAAAGAAGACCATCGCGCCCTGCGCGAAATTGAACACCCCCGAAGCCTTGTAGATCAGCACGAAGCCGATCGCCACCAGTGAGTACATGACTCCGGAAAGCAGCCCGCCGATCAGGACTTCGAGGAAGAACGACATGGGATCAGAGACGACTTTCGCCGTCGCGAGTCGGATTCGTTGGCATCGTCGGAGAAAGTCGTCTCTGACCCTACTTCAGCCCGCGCCCAGGTACGCCCGGATGACCACGGGGTCCGCGCGAACATCGTCCGGCGTTCCTTCGGCGATCTTCTCGCCGTGATCCAGCACGACGACGTGATTCGAGATGTCCATCACCACGCCCATGTCGTGCTCGATCAAGAGGACCGTCGTACCGAAATGCTCGTTCACATCCAGGATGAAACGGGACATGTCCTGCTTCTCTTCCACGTTCATTCCCGCCATCGGCTCGTCGAGCAGGAGCAGGATCGGCTCGGCGGCCAGCGCGCGCCCGAGCTCGACCCGTTTCTGCAAGCCGTAGGGAAGGCGCGCGACCCGCACCTTGCGGATGTGCTGGATCTCGAGGAAATCGATGACCTCTTCGACCTTGCGGCGGTTTTCGAGCTCCTCGCGCCGCGCCGGTCCCCAGAAGACGGCCTGCAGCAGGAAGTTCATCTTCATTTTCAGGTTGCGCCCGGTCATGATGTTGTCGAGCACCGTCATGCCCTTGAACAGCGCGATGTTCTGGAAGGTGCGGGCGATCCCCTGCTCGGCCGCCTCGTGAGGACGCATATGGTGGTGCGTCCGGCCAAGAAAGGTCACGGTGCCGGTTTGCGGGCGGTACACGCCGTTGATGATGTTCAGCATCGAGCTTTTCCCTGCACCGTTCGGGCCGATGATCGAGGAGATTTCGCCCCGATTCACGTGAAAGCCGACACCGGTGATCGCTCGGACGCCGCCGAAGCGTAGATGAATATTCTCGACGCGGAGGAATGCGCCCTCCGCGCCCGCCCCCGTATCCAGTTTGCGCTTGCGCATCTCCCCGAGCGCGAGCATAGCCTGGTCGCGTGTGGCGAACATGTTCGCGCGAAACATCTCGCGTCCCGCGTGCTCGCGGATCGCCTCGCGGGTCTGCTCGCTGGCGCCCACGCGAACGGTGCCGAGGCCGTGCGCGACGTTGGTCTGCTTGCCGCGGGCCGCGAAGCGGTCCCACGCCTCGGGCGCGATGGTGCAATCGGTGTAGTTGATCAGGAAGTACCAGCGCCGGCCGGTGGCCGCCAGCCGCCGATCGGCCTCGTCGTAGAACGCGTCGACGTCCGCCGCATTGCTGAAGGTCTTGTGCGAAAAATCGACCTCCAGCATCTCCATGGCGTCGTGAAAGCTGATCCGGTCCGGATTGCTCAGATCGGCCATGCTCGTTTCACCGGCATGTAGGGCTTCGCCATCGGTTGCTCGCCCGCGCGAGATGCAGTCACGCCGCCTTGGCAAGCGGCGGCAGAGGCGCAACGTCCATGATCCTCAGGTCGGCCTTTACGATGCCCGTGCGGCCGTCTTCGAATTTCACCTGGGTCTCGATGTACTGCGAGGGTTTTCCCGAGTACAGCGCGTCGATCAGCACCGCGTACTTCTCCGCGACGAAGCTGCGCCGCACCTTGCGCGTGCGCGTAAGCTCGTCGTCGTCCGGGTCGAGCTCCTTGTGCAGGATAAGGAACCGCCGCACCTGCGAGTCGGAGAGCGCGCCCTCATTGGCAAGCTCGGCATTGACCTTCTCGACGCATTCACGCACGAGCTCGTATACCTCGGGCTTGGCGGCGAGATCGGTATAACCCGAGTACGGAATGCCGCGCCGCTCGGCCCAGTTGCCGACCGAGCCGATGTCGATGTTGATGAACGCGCACACCTTGTCGCGGTTATTGCCGAAAGCGACCGCCTCCTTGATGTGCGGAAAGAATTTGAGCTTGTTCTCGATGTAGTTGGGCGCGAACATCGCGCCCGTCGTGAGTTTACCGACGTCTTTGGCGCGATCGATGATCTTCAGGTGTCCGTCTTCATCGAAGAAGCCGGCGTCGCCGGTGTGGAAGTACCCTTGTGCATCCATCGATTCGGCAGTAGCGTCGGGCCGCTTGTAATACTCCTTGAGCAGGATCGGCCCGCGCACCAGCACCTCTCCGTTGTCCCCGATTCGAACCTCGATACCGGGGACGGGCTTGCCGACGCTGTCGAACTTGATCTCGCCATCGGGCTGCAGGCAGACAGCGGCGCAGGTCTCGGTCGAACCGTAGAGCTGCTTGAGATTCACGCCGATCGAGCGGTAGAAGCGGAACAGATCGGGGCCGATCGCCGCGCCCGCCGTGTACGCGATGCGTATGCGGCTCATGCCGAGCACGTTGCGCAGCGGTCCGTACACGAGCACATTGCCGATCGAGTAGAGCGCCGTGTCGGCGAGAGACACCCGCCGCCCGTCGAGAATCTCGGAGCCGCAGCGCCGCGCGACCCCCGTGAAATAGGCGAAGAGCCAGCGCTTGAGCGCGCTCGCGTCTTCCATCCGGATCATGACCTGCGTGAGCAGATTCTCGAACACGCGCGGCGGAGCGAAGTAATACGTCGGACCGATCTCGCGCAAATCGGTCATCACGGTGTCGCCCGACTCGGGGCAGTTGATCGTAAAGCCCGCGACCATCCATTGCGCGTACGAGAAAAGATGATCGCCTACCCACGCCATCGGCAAATACGAAAGGATGTCCTCGTCGGCGGTCAGATGGTCGAAGGCCACGCCGCTTCTGGCGGCGTCGATGAAGGACCTGTGCGTCTGGCACACGCCCTTGGGCTTGCCGGTCGTGCCCGAGGTGTACAGCATGACCGAGACGTCGTCCGGCCGTCCCTTGGCTACTTCGGCTTCGTAGAAGTCCGGATGCGCGTGATCGAATTCACGACCGATTTCCAGCAGGCGCTCGAAGCTCGTCACGCCCTCGTAGTTGCGTAGCCCCCGCGGATCGTCATAGTAGATATGCTTCAGGGTCGGCACCTGCGACGTTGCCTCAACGACCTTGTCGACCTGCTCCTGATCTTCGACCACCGCGTAGGCGATCTCGGCGTTATTGAGCACGTAGACGAATTCCGGGGTGGGCGCGTCTTGGTACAGCGGTACCGGCACGCCGCCGAGCGCCTGCGCCGCGGTCATCGACCAATACAGGCGCGGCCGATTGTCGCCGATGATCGCGAGATGCATGCCGCGCTTGAATCCCTGCGCGGCGAGCCCACAGGCGAGCGCGCGCACCTCGGCGGCGACTTGCGCCCAGGTCCACGTCTGCCAGATGCCGAGGTCCTTCTCGCGGGTCGCGGGTCGATCGCCACGTTCGGCGGCGTGCTTCTTGAGCAGCCGCGGAAAAGTCATGCCGCCTGGATCAGATGCGGGCATCGTTGGAACTCCTTCATTTGCGCGCCGGCGCGGCGCCCCTCGCCATGCCTGCTGCATTGCGCCGCGGGCGTCCATGATACCCGCCGCCCGGCCCAGTGCAACGCCGTGGATTGCCGATTGGCAGTCTGGGGGCCGCCGGCGCATTCTCGATCACGAAGGCTTGCAGCAACTTCAGCGGTTGAGACAATCGCTCGTGCTCGGCCAGCGCTGTTTGCGTGAGTGCGAATTCATTCGCACGCTATCGTCCCGACGTTCCGCCGCGCCGAATGAATTCGGCCCCTACAGCACGCCCAATTCGCGCAGCACGCGGTAGCCGTAACGCGCCGTCGGGATGCTCGCCGATCCCGCGGAAAGAATTCCGAGCCGGATCGCGTCGACGAATTCGGGCTTGGTCGCTTTCTCGGCGAGCGCCATCCTGATGTGATATGCGAGGCAGGG